>Ga0334882_1000192_pt1 | contig 109280 bp, 91 predicted proteins | sample GraSluR1_MG_5_FD_207226 | JGI IMG/M metagenome (GOLD analysis project Ga0334882, IMG submission 207226) | Sludge microbial communities from methane-producing bioreactor in Wageningen University, Netherlands - Granular Sludge_15_04-R1 | ecosystem: Engineered > Bioreactor > Anaerobic >...
CGGGAAATCCGCACGTACGGTTTGACGAGGGGACTCGGTGGAACTCTGCGGAAAAGATAACCGGCGAAATCCGGGGCAGGAGCGAACAACTAATATGAAGCAGAGGAAAACCGGGTTCTACTCTACATTAAAGGATTACACGGATTTTGTGATGTTTGATTTTTTAGTGTGATTTTAAACTGATTTTGTCTATAATTTATCTTAAAATTTAATTTAAAACAGGTCGTATTGAATAATTTTTTGTCAAGGCCGCCCTTTTTATGATATCGTGTCATGCGGCGGCAGGCGAACATCGTGTTCACTCGCCTTCATTTTATGACATCACTTCGACGGTGCTCAGTACAAGCCTGTTTATTGCCGGCATGCGAACGTCGTGTTCGCTCAAAGATACATTTTGGCATTTTGCTAATATTTAATCTGTCCCTTTAGCCCCAGAGAGCAGGGTCCAAACCCTTTGCGTGTTATCGTAGATTCCTATATAGAAAAATTATCCGTAGAGCAAACTTTCTAAAATATCATCCCTCCCCTTTGAAAAAAGGATTTGATTTTTAACAATATCATTAATATTTTGCATACTTATCTGGAGATTTTATTATTACTACCTGTAAAAAGCATCATGACAGCTATATCCCCTTTCCATCTGCATGTTTAACTTCAGGCTTATGCCGTGCATCAGCGAAATATTCTAAGCCACTGATTTCTTTTCCCTGTACCACTGCCCGCCGTAAATCAGAAGCATTATCCCCATACCTATAAAATAAAAGTAGTACTTCATGGAAGGGTCGACCCCTAAAAGAGAGGCCGGAATTGCAGGATTAAGCAGTATGGCAGTTGCAGCCAGGAGGAATGGAACCTCCCACCACTTATTGGCTGTCCTGAACCATCCCTGCAGAAAAGAGGCAAAGCACATGGAACCGAGAACCGCCATTATAAATATCATAATAGCCTGAGGCCATGAATAAATATTATGGAGTATCAGGTCAGTGTTAAAAATAAAAAAGAATGGGAGTATGGCTGTCCTCATGTCATAGGTGAAACCCTGAATACCTGTGCGTATGGGGTCCGATTTTGCAATTGCAGCAGCGGCATATGCTGCAAGTCCTACAGGGGGTGTATCATCTGCCAGTATACCGAAATAGAAGCAGAAAAGGTGTGCAGCTATCAATGGTACAATAAAATCCATGTTCCCGCCCACTTCAGTTATGAGCGGAGCTGTAAGTGACGCCATTACAATGTAGTTTGCTGTTGTGGGGAGTCCCATGCCCAGGATAAGGCTTACGCATGCAGTAATAAAAAGAAGAAGAAAAATATTCCCCCCTGCCAGTACTTCAACAATCTGGGACATCATCCCCCCAAGTCCGATCCCTACTACACCGACAATTATTCCGGCCGAGGCTGTTGCAAGGGCAACAATAACCATGTTTTTAGATCCGCCAATGAAACCTCTGGTAATCATTTCAATTGAACCGGAAATTGCCCCGGAAATTTTTCTTTTCTCCTTAAGAGCTTTCCGTATCTCCTGGTAGAAAATTGTAGGTATGAGAACTAAAATTGCTCTGAATGCTGCAAGCTCAGGTGAGTGGCGAAGAACAACAAGCTCAACCACCAGCCAGCCGATCGGGATAGTATAGTGCCATCCGTCACGGAGTGTTTTAAAAAAGCGGGGGGTTTCCTCTCTGCTCAGGCCTGTCATGCCAAGTTTTGATGATTCCAGATGAGTTACATAAAACAGGGCAATGTAAGCTGCAAATGCGGGAATTGCAGCAGCCTTAACAACCTGAATATAGGGTAGATTGCAGTATTCAGCAATAATAAAAGCAGCGGCTCCCATTATAGGGGGCATTAACTGCCCGTTAGTACTTGCAGCAACTTCAATCGCTGCAGCCTTCCGCGGAGGATAGCCGACTTTTTTCATAAGCGGAATCGTGAAAGTGCCGGTAGTAACAACATTGGCAATACTTGAACCGGAAACCATGCCTGTCATGGCTGAAGAGACAACCGCTGCTTTTGCCGGCCCCCCTTTAAATCTTCCAAGGAGGGAGAGAGCCAGGGTTGTAAAAAAATTACCGGCTCCAGCCCTGTCGAGCATTGAACCGAGCAGTACAAAGAGGTATACGATGGTAGCGGATACTCCAAGGGGGATGCCGTAGATCCCTTCAGTTGACATGGCAATCTGGTTTATATATTTCTGCATGGAAACAGCTTTTGTTGCCATAAACTCAGGCATGTGGGGAGCAAAAAAAGCATACAAAGTGAAAACCGATGCAATTACAGGGAGTGCCGGGCCTACTGCCCTTCTGGTTCCTTCAAGGAGCATCACAACAAGGAGTCCCCCTAAAACAAGGTCTCTGGTGTTAAGGTTACCCATGCGGAGAGAAATCCCTTCATAGTCAAACATAATGTATAAAGCAAGGAGGCCTGAACCTATTGCAAGGATGTAGTCAATTAAAGGGATTTTTTTTGTTTCGGAAAAGCATCCGAACTTTTCCGATTTTTTTATTAATGGAACATTGAGGAATATAAGTACCAGGGCAAAGCAGAGGTGGATGGCCCGCACCATTGTGCTGTCAAGAATCAGCCAGCTGGCAAGTGAAAGCTGAAAAAGTGCCCATGCAATGGCTATGGAGGATACAAGAAAATTTTCTTTTTTGCTGAGAACCCTTATGGCAGCCGATTCTTCTTTTATAAGCTGCTCAAGTGATTTCAAATCCGCTTTTCTTCCCATAAAGTATCCTGCTTATATATTGTTATAAAGAGTTATTTCTGATATAATAATATCAACGGTAAACAATCAGAAACGGTGGTTGTTACGGGTGCTGATTGTTTGCCGCAGACATCTTTGAATAGGGCTGCATCAGCCTGCATTGAAGCAGGATAATGCAGCCGGCATCAGTTTATTTTAAAAGATCGGGATTGATAAGTTTATCAAGACCCGCTTCTTTGAAGTACTTTGCAGCACCAGGATGAAGTGGGGCTGAAAGGCCTTCAAGCATATTTTCTTTTGTCAGAACTTCATATGCAGGATGGAGTTTTTTAAATTCATCAAGGTTTTCAAAAACCTCTTTTGTAATGGCGTAAACAATGTCAGCGCTCACATCTGAAGAAGTTACCAGAGTAGCCTTAACTCCTATTGTTTCAGCGTCTTTAGTGTTTGCAGCGCTTTCATAATTTTTTACCTGGATAGTAGCCCTAGCGTAGTAGGGGAACTTTTTGATTAGAGCGTCAAGTTCTTTCCCTGCTATATCAACAAGGCGGACCTTGATTCTGCCGGAGGTAGCTTCTTTAACACTTCCGTTAGGATGCCCGACAGTATAAAAGAAGGCATCAATTCTTTCATCCTGTAAAAGGCCCGCAGCCTCAACAGCTTTAATATACTCAGCCTTCACATCGCTTTCACTCAGGCCGAAAGCTTCAAGGGCATCTTTGGAGTTCTGCAGCTGCCCTGATCCGGGATTACCTAAATTAACCCTTTTCCCCTTCAGGTCTTTAATCCCTCTGATATTGCTTTTAACAGAAGCAACAAGGGTAAGGGCTTCAGGATGGATAGCGAAGACAGATCTCAGTTTTTTCTGCGGCCCCTTCTCCTCCCATTCAGCAAGTCCCATCATTGCCTGGTACTGCCTGTCCGACTGGGCAATCCCGAACTCCAGGTCACCGCTCAGTATTGCATTGATATTATAAACAGAGCCCCCGGTAGCTTCAACCGAAGTTTTAATACCGTAAACTTCGCTTTTGTCATTAATCATTTTAGAAATGGCGCCGCCGGTGGGATAGTATACCCCGGTAACACCCCCTGTGCCAATAGTGACATATTTCCCGCTCCCCTTACCGCATCCTGAAATCGATAGAGCAAAGGCAGTGAGAAGGATCATTAGAATAGAAATTTTTTTCATTTACACCCCTCGTAAAAATTAATTTATTTTTTTGCGTTATTGTGCTGCAAATATTTAAAGGCATAATATTAATCAGAGGCTTAAAAAAAAGGACAAATTATAGTCCATAATCAACATTGAACTATAGTGTGAAAATAAGCATATTAGCAATTATTAATCAAACAATAAAATCTGGAAAAAACAAATTTTTTTGCAGAGTTAATTCCTTAACTTTTATTTGAAAAAAGATGCTTTAATATCCTCGCCGCCGAAGGCGGCGGGGATATTAAAAACAGCATCATGCACTAAAAAATATATATCCAGGAATACTGTGTCCCTTATTTCAGGAATTCCTCAGGGTTCATTGCTTTCCCCCCTTTGCGTACTTCAAAGTGGAGATGGGGGCCTGTGGAACGCCCTGTGCTCCCCACTCTCCCTATTAGTGTACCTTTATTGACTGACTGGCCGCTTCTAACAAGAATTTCCGAAAGATGGGCATAATATGTAGCAAGATCCTGCTCATGTTTTACGATTATTAAATTACCGTAGCCGTTTCTAAAGAAACCGGTTTTTTCAATAATACCTTTTTCTGCAGCATAAACCGGAGTGCCGGTTTTAGCTGCAATATCAATACCTTTATGAAATGATCCCCGTTTTTTTGTTATAGGGTCAACCCTGTATCCGAATCTGCTGCTTATGCGCCCTGATGCGGGTATAACAATGCTCCAGTCAGTAATATTTTCACTTTTGTCAGGCTCAGCCGGCTCCCTGCTGGAAACAAAGCCTCCAAATACCCACCCTTCAGATCCGTCATCTTTCAGTATCAATAGCCAGGGGGAGGTTACTGAGCTGAAAGTTTCAATTTTGTCACTTTGATACAGGATTTCGATTCTATCCCTGAAGTTCAGTTTCCCTATAAGAGAACTTCTCTGGTCATCCACTGATCTCATATTGAGAGAAGATGTATTCACATATCCGTAGATTTTCGGGGGTATGGCACCGGTATAATGTCCATGCCCTTCGGTAACACCGGTAATTTCATTTTCATCAAGGGGGAGGGCCAGATTCAAACCGCTGCTGCCCTCAATCCTTTTGTTCATATCCCCTATAAACCCCTTTACTTCCCTTAATACAGCCTCCCTGTTTTTCCGGTCTACTTCTCTCTGCTGATCCACTCTGTCTCTGTGAGTATCGTAAAAGCGGTTCTGTGCCGGGCTGCTTAAAATGGCCAGTACTGTTATTAAAAGCGCTGCATATATTTTTTTTGTCATAATTATCTCCGGTGAAAATTCTTTTCCTTAGTTATTCTTCGGCATATAAGAAGTATAAATTTAAAGAAAGCAGATTCCGATGGTCGGACCTTTGAAAAAGAGTTGAAATCGGTTGGGCGATGATATATATATAAATTGATTATAAATATATTGCGGAAAATATGAATCTGAAAAATATAATAAATAAACTATTTCAGAGAAAAAGCATCTATCCTGAAAAAAAAGCCCTTATCATTGAGGGGGGCGGGATGCTGGGTGTTTTCCTTGCAGGGAGTTGAGGCGGCAAAAAAATTTTTATACAGGCGGGAGTCATGATAAGCAGAATAAAGGGCTATATTTTCTGGGACAGGGAGAGGTTTCCCGATACCTACGCGGGGGAGCTTAATTATCAGAGTAATCTGGTTGTGTTCCCTGCAGCATTGATCTGTATATTCGCCTGGATAAATTATATACCCCTTGACAGGGCAATTTTCCCCGACAGGGAGGGGATAATACTTCTTCGTCTCGGTCTCTCCGCATTTTCTTTTATTCTCTTTATGTGTCAGTTTATACCGGCATTTAAAAGAAACAGTATGCTTGTTTTAGCTGCTCTTGGTTATTATCTGGAAATCGGAACAGGGGTTCTAACAGGGCTTACAGGGGGGGACCCGGTATATATGGCAGGGTATTTTTTTACTCTTATACTGATTATTGTTGCCCCCATAAACCGGTACATACTCTGGTCAATGACAACATTTTCAGTTGCCGCATTTTTCTTTACAGCCGGATTCCACGGTATCGGTTTTGCAACTGACAGGGAGAAGTATACAATTACTGATCTGGCATCAATAATTGTTTTTACATTTGTTTTTGTTTATGTACTGGACAGACTCCGCTACTCCAACTGGGAAAAATCGAATGCCCTTAAGCAGAGCGGTGAGGTAATAACAAAGGAAAGAGACAGGATGAGCCTTCTCATGTCTGAGGCTGGAAATCTTATTAAAGAGGTTTCCGGTACAACTGATTTTTTGAAAAAATTCACCTCAGAAATAGATTCAGCAATTGAGGAGCAATCACCGGTTTTCAAAAGCACAAAGGATACATCAGCAAAGATAATAGAATCATTTGAAATGATACAGATAAACACAGAAGGGCAGATCGATTTCAATGAGCAGGGACTTCTCCTCGTGGATGGGCTTAAAAATGAATTTCAAAGTACAATGGAATCGGGAAACACTGCACGGGAGAACGCTGCACTCATCAGCGAGCTTGCGGCAAAGTGCAGAATCAGGCTCGATAATGCGGGGAAAAGTATAGGTGAACTTAAAAACGCCTCTTCCAGGATTGCGGAAATATCGGACACAATAAATGAAATTGCTGATAAAACAGCACTCCTCTCCCTGAATGCCGCAATCGAATCAGCAAGGGCAGGGGAGCACGGCAGGGGCTTTGCAGTTGTGGCAGATGAAATTTCCAAACTTGCTGATAACAGTATAAGCTCTGCAAAGGAGATAGGGGGAATAATAAAAATTTCAGTAAGCCGCATAGGTGAAACCTCGGAAAGCATAAAGGATACATCAGTAATTCTTGATGAAATAATAGGTATAATGGTGCAGAGCCGCAGTTTTCTGGAAAATTTAAAAAATATGATAGAGTCCCATGGTAAAAACCTGGAGAGCCTGCTGCAGTATTTTAACCTTTCTGTAAAATATGCAGGTATGATAGATGAAGTGACAGCTCAAAACAGGGAAGGGGTTGCCATATATGGGGATATGATAACAAGAATAGAATTATTCTATTCAGACTTAAGCGCCATGTCGGATAATCTTAATGGAATAATCGGGCGATTCAGTGTTGAGGTTGCAAGCCTGGACAGGATGCTTCGCGGGGTTTAATGGCGGTGTGATATTCCGGGTTTAACGCTTCTTGTCAACATGAACTGCAATAATGGTAATGTCATCCTCAAATGAGCCGGCACCTTTGAAACTTAGAAGCTCATGGTATATATTTATTACAAATTCATCAATAGGGCAGGTGCAATGCCTTTGAATTGCCGCGTTAATAACATTATCAAAAAATTCGCTCCCCATATTCATTGTTTCAGTAAGTCCGTCAGTGAAAAAAAGTATAAGGTCATTATTAACCAGCTTAATAGTTTTTTCTTTGAACCGCGGTTTTTCATCAGCTCCAAGGATAAAGCCGTCAGATTTAAGAGGGGTAATTTTCCCTTTTCTTAAAAGAAGAGGGAAGCTATGGGCAGCTCTCGAATAGCGTAGAGTCATAGATTCAGTGTCAAAAATAGCATAAAAAGCTGTAACCAGGTAGCCGCCGGTTTTGTTGTATAAATGGCTGTTTATATATCTCATCATGGCAGGCGGTGAATTTTTATAATCACCTGAAGTGGAAATAAGAATTTTAAGCATGCTTGTAATCAGTGCGGATGGTACTCCATGACCGGTTACATCAGCTATAAAAATTCCGGTTTTTCCCGGACTCCCCAGGTCAATATAGTCAAAAAAATCACCGCTCACCTCTTCCAGAGGTTTGTAAAGAGAGGCTATTGCAAGTCCCCTGATATGAGGAGCAGAAGAAGGGATAATATTTTTCTGAATATTTTTAGATAGCTGAAAATCTGTTTTCATCCGCATCATGGCGGTTCTTGTGGCTTTCTGTTTTTTTGCCAGCTCTTTTATTGATGCAGATCTTGTGTATTCATAACCCATAGTGAGTATGGTAATTGAAGAATATGTAAGGGTAAAGCGGATTATATAGAATCCTGAGTAATAGTGAATAACAGGATAGTGTTGAGACAGAATCATCATTGCTGTAGCCCCTGATAAGAAAAAAACATTCCATATTGTCCCCTCTTTGACCCCGTACATAAAATAGGTGCCTGCAGGGAATATAAAAGGCCATAAAGATAGAGCCTCCTGTTGCCCCCCTTTGAAAATATCATATAGAAAAAGGGTGCCGATAAAAAAACCGCAGATTCTGAATACATAGATGCCTTTGCGGATATATTTAAGGCTGATAAAAACTGCAGTGAGTATAAGGGCGGAAATAAGGTTGTAGGTACCGGTAAATATATTCCCTGAAATAAGATTCAATATGGCCACAGGGTAGAGAACAGCAACAACAATCATAAATGCGATCATTGCAATTTTTCGTCTTTCAATCTCCTGTTTGTCAATTCCGGGGAGAGAGAAAAAATTCAGCACCATGTCTTTTATCCTAATAATATCCATGGAATAAGTGTATCTATAGATAAGGACAATTTAAAGTTTTTATTTTATATTCAGTATCTGTTTATAGATAATTTCCGCCTGTAAACTTAATTTTGTTGTTGAAAAGGATAATGCAGTAAATAATACGGCTAAATGTATGGTGTAAATAGATGCTGAAGCGGATTCCCGGCTTTGCAGGGGAGAAGTATATAGAATCAGGGGGATGAACTAATGATAAAAGTTTTTAAATTCGGGGGAGCATCTGTAAAAGATGGAGATTCTGTACGCAATGCGGTCCGGGTGCTTAATCTGTATAAGGGGGAGAAGCTTGCAGTGGTTGTTTCCGCAATGGGTAAAACCACCAATTCCCTGGAAAGACTTCTTCATTCCTGCTATTACTCAAGAGATAAAATTGAAGAGGAGTTTAATAATTTAAAGGATTTTCACTTGAAGATAGTAGAGGATCTTTTCCCTGATAAATCTGATGAAATATTCAGCGAAATGGCGAATATTTTTTCTATAATCAAAGGGAGAGTTTCTCTCCCTCATTCAGATAATTACGATTACGATTATGACCAGCTTGTTTCAGCAGGGGAGATTATTTCAACAAGAATAGTCAGCGCTTTTTTAAACAGAGCAGGTATAGAGAATCAATGGATCGATGCCAGAGCAATAATAAGGACCGATAATACATACAGGGAATCGAAAGTCGACTGGGCCAAAACTGAAGAGCTGGTAAAAAATGCCATGGATTTTAAAGACTTTAATGTTTATATAACTCCCGGATTTATCGGGGGAACTTCAGAAAATATGTCCACAACTCTGGGGAGAGAGGGGTCAGACTTTTCAGCTGCCATATTGGCTTATTGTCTTGAAGCAGAGGAGGTTATTATCTGGAAAGATGTGCCTGGTGTACTTAATGCTGATCCCAAGTATTTTGACAATACGGTGAAGCTGGAGCGCCTCTCCTATTATGATGCCATCGAGCTTGCCTATTACGGTGCCAGTGTTATTCATCCGAAAACTATCAAGCCTCTTCAGAATAAGGGGATACCTTTATGGGTAAAATCCTTTCTTAATCCTCAGGAGATTGGGACAGTGGTGCAGACCGACAAGGCTGAGCTGGAGGTTCCATCATTTATTTTTAAAATGAACCAGGTTTTGATAACCATTGCGGCAAGGGATTTTTCCTTTATCGTTGAGCAGAATCTGCGCGATATTTTTCAGGCTCTTTCAGAAAACAGGGTGAGGATAAATGTAATGCAGAATACAGCATTGAGTTTTTCTATAAGCACGGACTGGGATGAAAGGAAGGTCCTACCACTGATCAGCACTCTTGAAAAAGATTATAAGATTAAGTATAACATGGGACTTGAACTTGTAACAATACGTAATTATGATCAGGCAACAATTGACAGGGTAACTGTTAATAAGGAGATAATCCTTGAGGAGAAGAGCCGGAATACAGTTCAAATGGTAATGCGAGAGGTCAGCAGCTGATCAGAAGGGCCCCTCTTTGTCCACTTTATCCAGGACCCGTGCAATCTCCTTCATCAGGTCAGATGGCTGGAAAGGTTTGGATAGATATCCGTCCATTCCTGCTTCACGGCACCTTTCCATGTCTTCCGGGTAAGCGTGGGCTGTAAGTGCAATAACCGGTACAGGCTGAATCTGCCGGTTCTTTTCATAAATACGGATTTCCCGGGTTGCTGTAATCCCGTCCATAACAGGCATTGTAAGGTCCATTAGAATAAGATTGTATTCCTTGGTTTTAATCATATTAAGGGCTTCCAGTCCGTTTAAGGCTGTATCAGTTATGCATCCTTTTTTGCTGAGAATTTTTTTAAGGTAAAGCCTGTTAATATTTTCATCTTCAACAATCAGGACATTGATGCCTGAGCATGTACCCTCTGGCAGGTCAGTCTTTTCTGCTGCATCTTCTGTATCAGGTGTTTCACTTTTTTCAGATAAAGCCGGTATAAATACTATAAAACGGCTCCCTTCTCCAGGCCTGCTTTCAACATTTATTTCACCATTAAGGAGATCAACAAGACTTTTTACAATTGAAAGCCCCAGTCCTACTCCCCTGTTTAAAGTTCCGGTATTGTTTTCAATGCGGCTGAAAGGCTCAAAAATTGTATCCAGGTATTCAGGTTCAATTCCCACACCTGTGTCGGCAACAGAAATTTCCAGTTTTTCATCATAATGAAAAATAGAAACCTTTACATGACCGCTGTCAGTATATTTCACAGCATTGGAGAAGAGATTAAGAAGAATCTGCCCCACTCTTTCTTTGTCAGTATTTATAACCGGGTCACTCTCTCCGGTTTCCATGATTATTTTAAGATTTTTTTCAAGGGCCATAACTTTCATTACAGGCGCAGTTGTGTCAATAAGGCTTCTCAAATTAAAAAATGATTTCCGGAGAGTAAGCTTCCCTGAGTGGATTGAGGAGAAGTCAAGAAGGTCGGAAAGAATCCCTGTCAGGTTTTCAGCAGAAGTGCTGATCATTTTCATCATATCCATCTGTTCCCGGTTAAGGGGTGTGGTCTCCAGAAGTTTTGAAATACCGATTATGCCGTGGAGCGGTGTGCGGAGCTCGTGGCTTATGTTTGCAAGAAATCTTGTCTTGGCCTCATTAGCTTCTTCAGCTTCGTATCTTGCTTTTAATGCCTCTTTTCTCGAAATATCAAATGACTCAATTGCTTTTTCAAGCTGGTTCTGCATTCTCGATTTTATTTCCAGCTCTTTTGTGAGTTCTCCGGTTTTAATGCGGACCTGTTTTTTTAAGTTCCAGTTCCAGATGTATGCTGCAAAAATAATAAGGAGAAGCAGAACTGAAACAATGATCATAATTCTCAGGCTTCTTGCCGGTGAAAACCTCTCTTCATATATACCAAACCATTTTTCGTAGATTTCATCATACTCGCCGGTGGTTTTCAAAATATTAAGCCCTTCATTAAGGGTGGCAAGGAGTGCGGCTTCCCCTTTGGGAACTGCAATACAGTAACTTCTTTGAATCAAAGGTTCGGTTAATGGGACTACATTATTCAGGTTGTGTTTAATAATATGCATTGTGCCCTGGAGCATGGCAGCAATCGCAGCATCCCCTTCACCCGCGTTAAGAGCTTTAAGCATTTCCGCCCAGTCCTGTTTTTCAATTATTCTCCCGTCAAGATTCTGTTCAATAACATAATCATAGCCCAGATCTCCGCTCTGTACCAGTATTTTCTTTCCGGAAAGATCTTTAAATGATTTAATCTGCGACTGTTTCTGTGTAAAAATTGTATAGGTGGATATAAAATGAGGGATTGTGAAATCAGCTTTTTTCATTCTTTCTTCGGTTTTAAACATACCTATCAAAAGATCGATTTCACTTTTTTCCAGCTGATCCCTTACGTTTTCCCATGGGCCAAGTATTATACGGATTTGAAGCCCTGTAACATTTGCCACTGCTTTTATAATATCCACATTGAAACCCTGGGGTTCACCATTATCGTCCAGATATTCAAAAGGGGGGTAGTTAAAATCGCCACGTGCTATAAGGGTTCTCTTCGCTTCAACGATGTCTGCGGACTGCAGGGTTTTACTTATAGGCTTAACAGGCTTATTGCTGTTGAAGCTTAAAAGGGGGCCCGGCCATGTAAAAAAGATTACCGGCAGCATGAGTATCACTATTTTTGTCAGCTGTTTCATTATGTTGAATATAATCAGTGGGGAGAATTTTTCAATTCAAAAATTGTATATTATATTTTAAAGTGGCAATAAGTGGAGGGAATAAAAAAAGGATCTGTGTTAAATCACAGATCCTTTTTTTATCGGGGTTTACGGGACTCGAACCCGCGACCCTCTGCGTGACAGGCAGATACTCTAACCAAACTGAGCTAAAACCCCTTACCGAAATTCATTCAGTCGAAAACTATTAACAATTACACAGACTTTATGTCAATTAAAAACTTCAATTGCTGATAAAAAAATTGTAATTATTCAGAAAGTTGGGGCGAATTTGTCTCATCGCGCCGGTGGCGCGCTGAGAGAGGTTTTACCACTTATTTATGAGCAGATAAAAAAATTGTAATTATTCAAAACAGGAAGGTAATTTTTTCCGCCGCGCCACGGCGCGGCGGAAAGCAATCTAATCGCCAATTTGCAGAAAAAAAATTAATAATTTGCAATCTAAACATTAAATCTGAAATTAATAATATCTCCATCCGCAACAATATACTCTTTCCCCATCACATGAAATTTACCCGCTTTTTTAAGTTCATCTTCGCTGCCAAGCTCAATAAGATCATCATACTTCATCACTTCAGCTCTAATGAATCCTCTTTGTATATCGGAGTGGATCGCCCCTGCAGCTTCAGGCGCGGAGGAATTTTTTCTTATCTGCCACTGCCTAACTTCATCTTTCCCCACAGTGAAAAATGAAATCAGCCCCAGTGTTTTCATTGACAGGAGTGACAATGTACTCAGGGCATCATCCTCTATACCGGCGTCATCCATAAATTCACGCTTCTCCTCTTCGCTGTCAAGGGATGCTATTTCCGCTTCCAGTTTTGCTGAGACCTGCATAACTTCGATATTAAGCTTCTCCAGCGGTTTTTTTACAGATTCCATAAGGGATTTATCCCCAATAAGGGAGTCCCCTACATTAAGAACAATCAGCATCTCCTTGCCTGTTATAAAGGGGTAGCCTGCAATAAGCTTCTGCTCCTCCTCGTCAAGTTTAAAAGTTCGAAGATGCAGGTCCTCTTCAAGATGGCTTTTCATTCTCTGCAGCAGAGCTTCTTCAATATCGAGCTGTTTTTCAGCCTTTTTTTTCCGGCTGTTTTCAATACGTTCAAAACGCTTTTCAATAAAAATAAGATCATGCATTATAAGTTCTGCATTGATCATCTCAATATCCCTGGCTGCATTAACTGAACCGCTTGCATGGTAAACCGAGTCATCTTCAAATGCGCGTACCACATGGCAGAGAGCATCCATCCTGGAAATGTCGGTAAAGATTTTCCCCTCACGGATAGAATCGCTTTCGATTTTAGGTAGCAGCTGCAGATTAATTCTCGCAGGGGCCTCTTTCTTCGGTGCATACATGCTTACAAGTCTGTCGAATCGTGCGTCTCTTATCTCTGCAACACCTGCCGCTGTTTTTTCATTATCGGGCATTGTACCTGTAAGAAGTTTAAAAAGGCTCTTTTTCCCTGTCTGGGGGAGCCCCATTATTCCAAGTTCCATTATATTCTCCAGAAAGTCATAGGTTTTATAAGGTTCATTATACTGCTGAAAAGGATATAATTTTTACACGTTATTATAAGTCAATATTTTTAATGGGTATAGCCTCAGGATTCAGAAGGTAACAGTAGAATTTTATGGGAGTAACTTTTCATCCCGGCTGAAGTGATAACGTAGGCAAGCATTATTGAAACATCATGTTTCGTGCTTGCAGGCAGTCATCGTGCCTGCACTGCCGGAATCTCCAGAAAAAACAGTATTTATGAGATTCCCGCACCTGTACTGAGCTCGTTGAAGTATGCGCGGGAATGACACAACCCCTAAAATTATCCAGCTACCAATTCAGAAATATAATTGCTCAGTTTTACTCTTTGCCGGGGGGTATTTCAGGGATATCGTCAGTAAGGTGCTCCAGATTTGATGCTGTATGTTCAAGGTTTGCAGAGGAACGGGCAAGCCTTGTGGAAATTTCCACCAGTTCGCTTGCAGTGCGGGCAATATCGGATGTTGTATTGCTCGATTCATGGCTGGCGACTTTCTGCTCACCTGTATTGGTTTCTATTTTTTCACTGGACTGGAGAAGGCTGTCATTCAGGGAGTGGAGAGTGTCTATTTCATCGTTAATATCCTTGATGAGTTCCTGGACTCCGGAAATTTCATAATCTATAACTTTAATCGATATGTTCAGGTCGGACATTCTATCTGAAGATTCGATAATATTGCTGTTGTTAATTTCAATAATATCCTTTGTCTCATTAATAATTTTTTCTATTGCTTTTGAATTTGCCGATGTCTGGTCAGCGAGTTTTGAGATCTCATCAGCCACAACAGCAAAACCCCTGCCATGATCCCCGGCTCTGGCTGCTTCAATGGAGGCGTTTAATGAGAGGAGATTGACCCTGTCTGCGATTTCATTAATGAGTTTAACAAATTCCCACATCTCGTTGCTTTTGTTCAGGAGCAGTTCAAAATTTTTCATTGAAGTTTCTATATTACGGGCAGAATCTTCAGAAGCGGAATTAATTCTTGAAAGGGTGGAGTTTATATGGGAAGCGCTTGTAATAACACTTGCGCTTTTAGATTTAAGACCGATTATGGAATTTGTTACACTGTCGGTTTCAGCAAAAAGGAGAACTGCTGTCATATTGATTGATTCAGCGTTTGCTGCAAGTTCTTCAAGTGAGGCGGAAATTTCTTCAAGGGAGGATGCCTGGTGCTGCGATATGCCGTTCAGGTCGCGGGCCACATTATTCTGTTCGACTGTTTCTGATTTCATTTCTTTTACAGAACCGGCAATTCTTTTCATCATTTTTTTCAAATTGTCAAGAGAAGCAACAGCCCTCTTCTCATTCTGCAGAGCCATAATAAAAAGCTGTCTTGTGGCAATGGCTCCGAAATATGTTCCTATTGCAACCCATAAATAAATAAGATAACGTATTGGCATATTACTTGCCGGTCCTCCGGGGAGGAGTTCCGGGCGCATTATCAGAAGTGTTGTCTGGGAAATCAGAATCAGGAAAAAAGTGTAAATGGAAAGCCATCTGTTAAAATAAAAAACACCAAGGGCAAGAATAATATAATGAGCAGCAAAGAGTTCCGATGCGCCGTAAATGACATATTGAAATATCCAGAGTGAGGCTGTCACACCGGTAATAGTTACATATCCGCTGTATTTTCCATTAATCCTATGCATAAAAAAAACAGTTAAAGCGAGGATTATCGTAGTTGCGGCAATTTCTATTCCCATGTCTTTCCATGTAAGGTATTGGGAGCCTTTGCCTGTAATTTTTATTGCAGCAGTGGCAACATTGGCCAGAATAAATATGCTTGAAAATGCAAAGATAACCCTGCGGTTATTCTGCTGCAGCACCTCTTTGAAAAGTCTGCTCTTTTCAATTCCCTCATCGTTGCTGTTTTTAACTGCTGCATTCATTATGCTGCTCCCAAAAGATTATAATGCTGGTGAAAGGACCGGATTGTACAAATATTTATGCTTTATTATCGGCAGAAAAAGCACAATAATGTAGTTTATATACTCTTATTTTAAGGTATTGTAAAATTATCGGAAAAGATAAAATGGATGAGGGGTGCGGTAATTTTATTGGTTGACACTAAGAGCCGGTAATTTTTCATTTAAAATAGAGAAAGCTGCAAATAAAAATAGAGGTGATAAAAATGAAGGATCTCCCTTTTAATAAAGAAACAATAGAGGAGGCAATTAAACGCTTCCCCACACCATTCCATATATATGATGAAAAAGCAATAAGGGAAAATGCGAGAAATCTTATAAAGGCATTTTCCTGGGCACCGGGATTTAAAGAATTTTTTGCTGTAAAGGCTAATCCCAACCCGTTTTTAATGAAGATACTTTATGAAGAGGGCTTCGGTGCAGACTGCAGTTCCTTGGCTGAGCTTATGCTTGCTGAAAAGGTCGGGATAAAGGGTGAGGATATAATGCTCACATCGAATAATACCCCTGCGGAGGAATTTATATACGCACGTAATCTTGGGGCTACTCTTAATCTGGATGATATAACACATATCAATTATGTGGAAAAACATGTCGGGCTTCCGGAGGTAATCTCTTTCAGGTATAATCCGGGTCCGCTAAAGGGGGGGAATGCAATAATAGGTATACCTGAGGAGGCAAAGTACGGCCTTACGAGGGATCAGCTTTTTGAGGCATACAAAACAGTAAAGGAGCGGGGCGTTAAGCATTTCGGTCTTCATACTATGATTGCATCCAATGAGCTTCATGCAGAATATTTTGTGGATACAGCGGAAATACTCTTTGATCTGATATTTGAGCTTTCAGAAGAGGTGGGTATAAGCTTTGATTTTGTAAATTTAGGAGGGGGTTTCGGCATACCATACAGGCCTGGAGATAAGCCTCTTGATATAAAATATATTTCTGAAAGAATTTCAGAGGTCTATGATGAAAAGATAATCTCCCGGGGATTAAAGCCGCTGAAAATATGTATGGAGAGCGGCAGGCTGATAACCGGGCCCTACGGCTACCTTGTAACAAGGGCTATCCATAAAAAAGAAATATATAAGGACTATATAGGTGTTGATGCATGTATGGCAGATCTCATGAGGCCTGCACTTTACGGGGCTTATCATCATATAACAGTTCTCGGGAAAGAGAATGCAAAGGCTGTAAAGAAATATGATATAACAGGCTCACTCTGTGAAAATAATGATAAGTTTGCCATTGACAGGGTTCTGCCGGAAATTGAAACAGGTGATATACTGGTAATACACGATACAGGGGCTCACGGTTATGCGATGGGGTTTAATTATAATGGGAAGCTTCGTTCAGCAGAGCTGCTCCTTAAAGAGGACGGTACTGTGGATATGATAAGAAGACCGGAAACTCTGGATGATTATTTTGCTACACTCGATTTTTCTAAGCTCTGATTTCTGATTTTTAAAAAGTCTTTATTACAATGTTGATTCCTTAACTTTTATTTGAAATAAAATGCTCTAATATCCCCGCCGCCGAAGGCGGCAGGGATATAGAAAACAGCATAATTGAACTAAAAGATATTTTCAGTTTCCGGTAAACCGGTTTATTATTTCAGGTAAATAAAAACCCCTGTAATAAAGGTGGTTACAAATGTAAATCCCAGGCCTGTAAACCACATCATCATTTTAAAACCCCTGTTCATGTCGCCGCGCAGTTCTTCAAATCTTCTGTCAACAATTGCGAACCTGGAGTTCATATCTTCTCTTAATTCCTCAAAGCGTTTATCGACCTGCTCAAAGCGTTTATCGACCTGCTCAAAGCGTTTATCCATCTGTTCGAAGCGCTTATCGACCTGTTCAAAGCGCTTGTCCACCTGCTCAAAACGCTTTTCCGACATCTCAAAGCGTTTATCCATCTGTGCCAGCATAAGGTTGAGGATTTCTCTCTGATTTTTAAGTTCTTCTTCAACCCGAACAATCCTTTCCCGTATGTCTATTTCAAAATCACGTGAATATGTTTTTTCCCGGCCGCTCCCTTTAATGAGCGGATACTTCTCCTCAAGGTATTCCCCTATCTGCTTCAGATCATCTTTAGTAAGTTTTAACGCCATAGATTTCATCCCTTATCCCCTTATTTTAAAATCCGCAGAACCTGAAGTCAAGTACTGTTATATATAAAAACGAAAAAGAGGATAATTTTTTTGAAAAAAAAAGTATAAAATGAAAAATTATTTTGTCCCTTCAATCAGAATCTTCACAGGTTCGATACCTGTAACATCACCCTTTTCAATGGCCTTTAGTACAGCGCCGCCCCCTGTGAAAATATAGTATCGGGGGCTGTCAAGTGCTGCTATATAAAGTCCGGGCAAAAGGCGCTTCAGTTCCTGCATAGTATCCCCGCCGCCGTATAACTTAACCGCGTCTTTATTGTCATCAATAAGCTGATCCAGGGCAATTGTGCCTTCATTGAAATGGGGCGTGTATCCCATAACAGCATTAACAAAAATTGTATGGGCATCATGAAAAATCCTGTTTATAACCGGATCGAGAAAGCTTTCAGGTGCAACATCAAGCACAAAGTTCAGCTCCTCCCCCTTTTTGAACTTCCGGATATCTTTTTTGCGGAATTTCCCTTCGATTTTACCATCCATTGTATCTGACTCGATAATAATAGGGAGCTCAGCAAGTTTTCCCGGAAACTTTGCTGAGTGAGCAACAAACTCTGAGGCAAGCTTCATGTCTTCATCATCAATCCCATTGATTTTTATCCCGTACTTTGCAGCAAGGTAGGCATTGTAAATAACCCCCCCCAGTACAAGGTGGTCGCACTTTTCTATAAGGGCGTAGAGCGGGTCAATCTTTGTGTCAAATTTTGCACCTGCAACAACAGCAACAAAGGGGCGCTGAGGCTCGTAAATCCTGTCCAGGTTTTCGATCTCCTTCTGGAGGAGAAATCCTGCGTAGGATGGCAGGAATCTGTTAACACCAACAGTTGAAGCATGGGGCTGCCATGAACCGAAAGCGTCATTAATGAAAATATCTGCAAGTCCGGCAAGCTGGTTGGCAAAGCGCAGAGCATCTTCCTCTCCGGCTTCCTCACCGGAAAACCATCTGGTATTAGGCAGGTAAATCCCGTCAATTTTATCCTCCTTAAGTTCTTTGATCATATGATTGATGGAAGTTTCAATCCCTGTATAGCCTCTCTTTTCATCTTTATGAAATTCAGGTATTTTTAATATAATGTGCAGCTTCTGCTGAAGGTAGTCAACAATGGGCTGTACAGATGTTTTATCATTTATTGAAATGTGACCGCTCTCTTTCTCCCTGGGCCTCCCCACATGAGTCATTAAAATGAGCTTCCCGCCCCGGGCTACAATATGGTAAAGGGTTCCGATGGTTGCGTCAATTCTGTAGGGGTCGTGAATAAGTCCCTTTTTAACAACATTGTGGTCAACCCGGACCAGTACAATCTTATCTTTAAGTTCAGCATTCTGTATTCGCGGAAGGTCGAAATTTTTCATAATCAGGTGCCCCCTGGGATTGCTCAGATTTATAATAAATTAGTTCCAGATTTCAGATCAATCAAGTAAAATTCCGGAAAGTGGAGTGCATCCGGGGGAGCGAATTTAATTTTGGGAAAAATCACTCGTACCCTCACCCGGTCATCGCTGCCGCTTGACCACCCTCTCCCGCTGAAGCGGGAGAGGGTGAGCGGCCTTCAGGCTCGCTCGGGTGAGGGCGTTTGGCGCATGGTGAACTTTACCCGGAATTTAATTCGCTACCGATCATGACAGGGCTTTAATTTTAAAAAACAATTGACTTTTTAGTGTGCAGCAGTTTGTAATTTTTTAATTCCTGAAGTTTTGAAAAGATATATAATTTAACTGCAATAGCTTCCAGGCGGATTAAGTGAAGAGGGGGTGTTAACTATGTCCCTGATAAATGCTGCTGCTTCTGCTGAGTTTATTGAGTCTATAATTTTATTGAGTCTATAATGATAATGAAAAACCGGAAATATACACCTGTCATTTTAGTGATCATTGCATTGCTCCTCCTCTCATGTTCTGAAAATCCGGATAATGGGATTCTTTATCATAAGGGGAGTGTTTATGTTAATGAGTTTAATTTATCCAGGTCAGTCTTCCCTCTTGATACTGAGTGGGAGTTTTACTGGGGGAGGCTCTATACACCGGAGGATTTTAAATCGGGTATTCCCGGGGCCCCGGATTATATTAAGGTGCCGGGGGTATGGAATGGATATCAAAGTATAGATGGCATAGCCGGAGGTGACGGTTTTGCTACTTACAGACTTCTTGTGAACAATGCCCCCCCCGGCTCATATGCTTTAAAAATACCCACCATGGCTACCGCCTACAGGATGTGGGTAAATGATAAAGAGGTTTCTTCAAATGGTATTGTAGCTGAGGATAAAAGCATGACCCCAATGCAGAGACCTGGCATTGCTTTTTTTGATGCTCATGGGGGTGAGATCTCCATTCTTGTTCAGGTTTCCAATTTTATGTCTGACAAGGGGGGGATGTGGGCATCAATATATTTCGGTGAGAGAGAGGTGCTGTTAAGGAAAAGATATATATCTCTCACACTGGAAATGATGCTTTTAGGGTCATTTATGATTATGGCTTTATACCACTTTGCCCTTTATGCTTTTAGAAAAAATAACAGGTTTACCCTTTATTTCGGGTTATTATGTTTTGTCATCGGGTTAAGGGTTATACTTACCGGTGAGTTCTTCCTTATTTATCTGTTTCCCGGAATAAACTGGAATATCCATGTTAAAACTGAAATTATAACTGTATACGCAGGATTTGCATTTTTTATATTATTTTTGAAAAATTTATATTATGAGGAATTCCCCCCTTCTGTCTGCAGATTCTATATTATAGTCAGCCTGATTTTTTCTTTAATAACAATTTCTGTGCCTGTGAAGATCTCGGCATTGATACTGCCTCTTTATCATCTTCTTCTTATTACAGGATTTATTATTTCTATTGTGTATTTGAAAAAGGCGGTTAAAAACGGGAAAGAAGGGGCTGTTTATATTCTCTGGGGCAGCCTGATTATTATATTAGTGGTGATGAATGATATTCTTGATTCAAATAAATTGATCAATACAGTTTATCTTTTCCCCTATGGTCTCCTTTTCTTTATATTCTTTCAGTCTGTTATTCTTGCCCGCATTTTTTCAGATTCATTCAGCAGGGTGGAAGATCTTTCATTAAAACTTGGAGTTTTATATAACCGTATTGATGAAGATAATAAAAATCTGGAGATTAAAATTGATGAACGTACTGCTGAACTTGCAGATGCAAATAAGAAGCTCCGTGAGATTGACCGTGCTAAAACTGATTTTTTTGCTAATATTTCTCATGAACTCCGTACCCCTCTAACCATATTGCTGGCTCCTGTAGAAGATGCACTTAAGGGTGAAAACATAAGCAGGGTAACCCTTGAAATGATGCAGCGTAATGGTCGTAATCTCCAGTCCCTTATAAATGATTTTCTTGAAATATCACGTATAACATCGGGGAATTTAATTTTGAATGTATCTAAAATTGATATTAATGAACTTGTGAAAACCTATTGCATGGAGATGAAACCTTTATCAGCAATGAAAGGGGTGACTTTAACCTGTAAAATGAACCCATACCCTCTTTATATTTATGCAGACCGTAACAGGCTGGCAGGGATAATATCAAATTTCTTTTCCAACTCATTCAAGTTTACAGAACCGGGGGGGATAATAGAAATTTCGGGTGAGGCGGCGGATGGTTTTGCTGTAGTAAATTTCAGCGATACAGGCTGCGGCATATCTCATGAAAACATGGGTCGTATTTTTGATAGATTCTATCAGGGGGATTCCGGATCAACAGGTCGGTATGAAGGTATCGGGATAGGCCTTTCCATAGTTAAGCAGCTTGTTGAGCTTCATGGCGGATCGGTTGAAGTTGAGAGCAGGCATATTGGTCAATATCCGGATAATCATGGAACAGTATTTAAAATAAAGATCCCCCTGGGGAAAGTGCATTTCGCAGAAAGAGATGATGTGCGTTTTAAAGAATACTATGGGCATGAAAGAACCAGTGTGCGCGGGATCGATCTCCCATATCAGGCTGATGATCAGGGGAATGTAAGTCTACTTGAGGATGCTCCTACCATCCTTGTTGTGGAGGATAATGCAGACCTGCGGTTTCTTCTGGTGTCTATGCTTCGTGATTACTACAGGATATATGAAGCATCAAATGGGGCAGAGGCACTTAAGCAGCTGGACGTAAATGAGGAGATCGATCTTATTCTCTCTGATATTATGATGCCTCAAATGGATGGGTATGAATTGCTCCGCCGCATAAGGGGTGATGAGAGGTTTGAAATGATTCCGGTTGTTTTTCTAACAGCCAGGGTTGATGATTTTATGAAAACAGAGGTACTTAAACCGGGAGGAGCAGATTATATAACCAAACCTTTTAATTCAGATGATCTGAGATTGAGGATTGAAAACCAGCTGGAGCATAAAAGTCTTAAAAATTCTATTGCCCGGAATAATAATGAATTGATGGGGAGGTTAAGGTCAAAATTTCTGGAACTGAATGATGCAGATGGCAACTCTGCCAGGATTGAAATTGTAATCAATTTTGTAAATGAGCATTATAGGCAGGGTCTTGACCTGTGGGATGTGGCAAAAACAGCAGGGCTTGAGGTGGATATATTCAATCATGAATTTGAAAAATATTCCGGGAAGGAATATTCTGAATATCTAGATTGCTTAAGAATAGAGGAATCATGCAGACTTATAACTTCAGGCAATCTCCCGGTTGCCCGTATAAGCGTTGATACCGGGTTTGAGAAAGTTAGTACTTTTTACAGGGTCTTTAAAAAGGTTACCGGACTTACACCGGATGAGTACAGATCGAAAGCACCCCCGGACAATCTTTCCAACTGATAATACCTGCATATATACTTTCCCGGGTATTTTAAAGCTTCAGGTACAATATCTTCATTAATTTAATATCAGATCATCGGGATTGCCCGGCGGGTTATTTTTTAAAATTTTTTTAAGTAGCTCTTCATTGTGAATATGTTGACAAACAGGGTCAGAGCCCGGTTAAGGTAACTGCCGGGACTTTTTTTTTACCACAGCAGTTCGGCTATCGGTTGCTGAATTTATCGAAGTACACTGACTAAGTCGCAGAGGCAGATGGCACAGAAAATAATTTATGTTAATGTGTGTGAAAAACCGGTGAATGGTTCAAAGAAAGTATAAATATGATGAGAGAGGCCAGAGATCTTCCGTAACATCATCTGATAAAACTTAAAACCTCAGAACACTCCTGCGCAGACATTAAAGCCTCAATAGCATTTTTAAGTTTATCCGGGTCTTCACAGCTTTCAATTGCTTTTATATCGTCAGTGGTAACAGCATCACCAAAACGCTTCTTTAAAAGGCGGACAAGAGTTTCACGGCGGTCAATCAGTTTCCCCTGCTCAATTCCCCGTTCAATACCACGCTCAATGCCCTTTTCAATGCCCTTTTCAATGCCCTTTTCAATGCCTTCGAGAATACCTTCTTCTCTTAATTTCATTGCGGTTGTCATTATAACATCACCTCCTCTGTGGGAAATACGGCTGAATATATCGTTTAATTTTTCAGGTGTAATTTCAGTCAATTTCATTATATATGCTATAAATGAAATTATTCTCTCCTCTTCCTCTTCATTGTCAATATATTCTTTTAACTCCTTAAATATATCAAATAATTTTTCCAGAAGCAACTCTTCATTGTGAATATATTTAAAAATCAAAGCCAGAGCCCGGTTAAATTCTCTTTTAAAGAGCTCATTCTGTATTGTGTCATCATCATAGGCTGTAATATCTGCCAGAATATACCTGAATCCGGGGAGAAAATCGTGGATAGATTCACTGTATCCTGAAAAAAATTCAGAAAAAGGGCGGGTCTCCCATTTTTCTTTTCCGTGATAAAAAATAACAGGTATTACCAGTGTTAAGGGCTCCCTGTTCTTCTCCTGATAAGACCATATATTTACAAGGTACCTTAATAGCTGAAGATACTCATTTTCCGGCTTATAGCTTTTATGCTCAAACAAAAGAGATATTTTAAGCTCCGGGCCTTTGCGGGTTTTGCAGTTGTAGACAAGGTCTGTGTAATACTCTTTCAGTTTTTTATCTACATAACTGTTGTTGTCAAGAACCATGGAGGGCAAATCAAGCTCTGCCAGTACATGCTCCGGAAAGGTTGACTCTATCAGATCAATGGCGTTTTCCTTAACGCTTTCTATTTCCTTGAAAAGTTTGTCGTGTTCGTTCATAAGAGCAGAATTGTCAGTATTTGAGTTTTTTGCAAGCTATTATTTATTTTGCCACGGAGGGGGCGCAGAGAGAACCTGTGTTCATTTGAATGAAAAACAGGGGATTTTTTTGCGATAGATACAGGAGAGTAAAGGTTCTTAATCATGAAATCCTTTAATCATGCGAATCATGGTTTGGACAATGGGTAATATATCAGGGTCAGAGTCCCTCAACTTCGATAAAAAGTATTGACATCAAAGCATATAATGATGAATTGTCCGCATATCAGCTGTGCCGGAATTTCTTCGTTTCAAAAAAATCAATTCAGAAAGAATAAAATTTTCAGCCGGTGTTAATTCTTTAATTTTTATTTTGAATAAGATGCGATAATATCCCCGCCGCCTTCGGCGGCGGGGATATTGAAAACAGCATAATTATACGAAGATAAATTATCAGGAATGATTACTGAAATTCAGCAGCAAATAATAATATAAAATAAAAGAGAAGGTTTAATGCTCCAGACAAATAATTTAACATTATCCTATGGGAAGAGAGTGCTTTTCAAGGATGTAAATATCAAGTTCAGGCCGGGAAACTGCTATGGGCTTATTGGCGCTAATGGCGCGGGTAAAACGACTTTATTGAAGATATTTTCAGGCGAAGTAGAGCCTACTGCCGGGGATGTGAGTGTCGATTCTAATGAGCGGATAGCTGTTCTTAGCCAGGATCAGTTTGCTTTTGATGAACATGAAGCGATTGATGCAGTAATTATGGGTCATATGAAACTCTTTGAAGTCTTAAATGAGAGAAATCAGGTATATGCTAAAGAAAATTTTACAGATGAGGATGGTATCCGTGCATCGGAGCTGGAGGAGCTTGTAGAAAAATTTAACGGCTATGATGCGGAAAGTGAGGCAGCAGTACTTTTAAAGGGCCTGGGTGTTGATAACAGTCTCCATAAAAAAAAGATGAAAGAGCTTGAAGGTGGAGATAAGGTAAAGGTGCTTTTAGCTCAGGCGCTTTTCGGGAATCCCGATATTCTCCTTCTTGACGAGCCTACAAACCATCTTGACATAGAGTCAATAAACTGGCTTGAAGACTACCTTATGAATTTCAAAAATACTGTGATTGTGGTAAGTCACGACCGGCATTTTCTGAATAAAGTCTGTACCCATGTTGCAGATATTGATTACGGGAAAATATCAATATATGTGGGGAACTACTCATTCTGGGTTCAGGCGAGCGAACTTGCAATGCAGATGAAGAGGGATGAAAATAAGAAAATTGAGGATAAGAGGAAGGATCTTAAGTCCTTTATTGAAAGATTCAGCTCTAATGCTTCAAAGGCAAAGCAGGCCACATCGCGGAAAAAACTCCTGGAAAAACTGACCCTTGACGATATCAAGCCGACCAACAGGAAGTATCCCTTTATCGAGTTTAAGCCTGAACGTGAATGCGGTAAAATAATTCTTGAAGTGGAAAACCTTAACAAGACAATTGAGGGGGAGGAGATTCTAAAGGATCTGACCTTCAGGATTGAGAAGGATGACAAGGTGGTTTTTCTTGCCTGGAGCCATATAGTAAAAACCACTCTTTTTCAGATCCTCACAGGGGAAGTTAAGCACGATTCGGGCACTTTCAGATGGGGGGAAACTATCACCACCTCATATTTCCCTAAAGAGAACAGCTCCTATTTCCAGGATGATCACTCTGTACTTCAGTGGATTAAGCAGTTTACAGAGAATAAGGATGATGCATATGCCAGGGGTTTTCTGGGGAGGATGCTTTTTACAGGGGAGGAATCTCTTAAAAGTATAAAAGTGCTTTCAGGGGGGGAGAGGGTCCGTTGTATGATTTCCCGGATGATGCTTTCAGGTGCAAACGCGATAATACTGGATGAGCCGACAAATCACCTTGATCTTGAGGCAATAACATCATTGAATAATGCACTGATAAAATTCCCGGAAGTAGTGCTTTTTACATCACACGATTATGAGTTTGTAGAAACAGTGGCTAACCGTATAATCGAAATAACACCATCCGGAATAATAGACAGAAGAATGACCTTTGACGATTATCTTGCAAGTCCTGAAATAAAGGATATGAGAGATCAAATGTATAAGGGGCATCACAGGCTTACTCTTTAATCAGGGGGCCTCAATTCCCCCTTCGATTCATATCCTGAATGTTTTTATTTCACAAATACGGGTTGAAGCGGGATTTTTTAAGCAGCATCAGAATTCATAAAGAAGCATTGTTATATCATCCTCATATTCCACATTCCCCGAAAAAGCATGAAGATCAGAAAGGAGCGTCTCAAGAATGTTTTTATCATTCCTGAGAATTGCTTTTTTAAAAGAGCTGCTTAATCTTCCGGTTTCATACATTTTATCATCATCGTTTCTCTGCTCAACTATCCCGTCAGTAAAAAAGAGGAGTTTGTCGCCCGGACAGTAGGTCATCTCAACAGCAGTGTATTCCGGATCGGAAATAATACCGAGTCCAGGTCCTGAGCTGTCTATGACAGTGAAGCTTCCTGCTGAGGAATTCCAGAAAAAGGGGTATTGGTGCCCCCCTTTGGCAAAGATAATTTTTCTGGTTTCAGTGTCGATTATAGAATAATAACATGTTGCAAAAATTGTTTTAATAACTTCATAGAGGTGGTTATTCAGCTTTGTAAGAAACATTACAGGATCATCCCCGCATTCCCGCACTAAGTGTACAAAGGCGCTTTTAAGAACCCCGGTAACAAGAGCAGCAGTTATGCCGTGACCCTGAACATCTGCAATTATAGTATATATTCTGCTTCCTTCAGTGTGAACATTAATAAAATCACCGCCAATAGCTATTGAAGGTTTGTAGAGATGGGTATATTTAACACCCATGTGACTTGTCTTCTGTGAATCAGCATTAATAAAATAGTTCTGTATCTCCTGAGCCTGTGTCAGGTCCCGGTTTATTTCCTTAAGTTCTTCATTTTTTTGTCTCAGGTAGGATTGTGAAAAGGTGAAACTTAAAACATTTTTTCTGAATCTTGAAAATACTTCCAGCAGAGTATTGTGATAAATTTTATTGGCAATAACAAGATTATTGCTGAAGAGCTCCTCAAGATCATTTCTTGTAATCATAAAAATTGAGGTTTCTTTTATCGCTGTAACAGTAGCGGATCTGGGGAGATTGTCAAAGAGGGAAAGCTCTCCGAAAAAGGCTCCGTCTTTCAGTGTGCCCAGGGCAACTACCTCCCCCTTTCTGTCAGATGTTGTAACAAGAACCGTTCCTTTGCTGATAATATACATTGAGTTCCCCTGGGTACTTTCAACAATTATGAAATCCCCGGCATGGAAAGTTTTTTCAGAAAACAGCGGGGCAATCAGTTCCAGCTCTGCGGTGGTGAGTCCTTTGAGGCTCGGTATATGTTGTATAACCGGTATAATTTTTTCATTAAGGATATTGCTCATGTCTGTCACATCCGGAATTAAGGTATAGAGAAAATATAATTACTGCTGTAAATGAGTAGCGAATATCTGATATGAAGTTACAATTATAGGGAGTCAATCAGTTTTTAAAAGCGGCGAGTAATAAGGCTTTTTGTTTTCATCTATTGAAGTAAGCCTCCTGTCTACCCCAGGAGTACTTCTTCGCTGTGCTTACTTCGACGAACTCAGTACAAGCAGAGGGCGCACTGAAGGGGGCACGTATAATAACAATTTTAAGCAAGCTGATAAACAATAGTGTTAAAACATCCTTTTGTATTGTTGATTCTCTAAAATTTACAAAATTATATGTTAGAATTAGAAAAGAAAGAGTATTCTGATTCACGGATTGAAAATTAAAGATGAAGATATTTAAAATAATATTTGAATATTTTGAGGAATGATAAAAATAAAATTATCTGAGTGATAATATATGAACTCGTGCCCCCTTCGGGGGACAGGGGGAATGACATTTATTTTGTTTCCCGGAATTTCGGGAAGATCCAAAATATTGTAATAGAACTTTATCTGGTGTATATCCCCGCTGCAGAAAACAGCGGGGATTATTTGTTAAACTATACAGAAAAATCCGGCGCTCAGGGCTATTAGAACCTGGGCTGAATAATAAAAGGCGAGATTAATTCTGCCGTAACGCCAGGTGTGCCGGAATCTGGCCAGTGCTAAAATAACATCTGAAATATAAAAGAGTATAGCCCCCCCTGTAATAAGCCAGGCCTGGGCATAGGTAAAGTAATCTCCGTAAAAAACAGAAACAGCCCTGTTAACCATGAGACTTATTATGACCACATAAAAAAATACCGGAATTTTCAGGTCACCCAGTGCAGGGAACAGATAAATGTAAATGGCTACTCCCAATACGATTAAAATGGCGCCGCTTATCCAGTCTCTGCTGTGAAATCCGCTGAACCAGGTAAAAGCTATGATGTATGCAACATGACCGAGAAGAAAGAGCACCAGTCCTATTTTGAATGCCTTTTTTGATCTGTTCATAAACATGAGGGCCATGTCACCGCCGAAGCAGAGAATTATACCTGCAAGAATAGCGAAGGTATACTCATTTCTGCTGCAGTCCCCTCTTAAAAAAGCTGAGAGGAGAAGAAAAGTCATCAATGTTGATGACAGGGGTTTCCAGAAATGTATCCCTTTCTCCTCACCTGCAAATTCATGTTTGTGAAGCATCGAAACAGTGATAATCATTAAGCCGATAATAATTGCATAAATTAACATCTCTTTTCACCTCTGCCAGGTATAATCGTATTCCGGATTAGAGGAGTATTGACCGGAAAAGCTCTATCCTCGAAAGAGCTGATAATACTATTTACACAGGTTAAATCTTTTGTAAAGCCTTTAATTGCCCCTCATATTCGATGGGAAACAGGGGGTAATTAAAAATTGTTCTCTTATGTTGTCATATGTCCAGGTTCTGAGCTAACAATTTCTCAGCGAATAATTGAGCAGTTTAAGGCTGAGAAATTGTAATTCGACCTGAATTTTATCTGTATCCGTAATTATCCACTACAAAATCTATATCCTTGTCTCCACGTCCGGAAAGATTAATCAGTATCGATTTTCTGGGATTCTCTTTTGCGTATTTCATAGCAAAAGCAACAGCATGCGCACTTTCAAGGGCAGGTATTATCCCCTCGACTCTGGAAAGGGTATAAAATGCATCCAGGCACTCCTCATCATTTACCATAGTATATTCAACCCGGTTTTTGTCTTTAAGCATGCAGTGTTCAGGGCCGGAGCCGGGGTAGTCAAGTCCGCTTGCTATTGAATAAACAGGCTGGGGTTCGCCCGCGTCATCCTGGAGCAGATAGCTGCGGAAACCGTGGAGTACACCCGGCTTGCCATATGAGAGGCTTGCAGCATGATCACCGATTTTTAAAGACCGGCCTGAAGGCTCCACACCGATGATTTTTACACTTTCATCATTTATAAATGCTGAAAATAAACCCATGGCATTTGAGCCTCCGCCAACACATGCAGCAATGGTATCGGGGAGTTCACCTGTCATCTCAAGAAACTGCTCTCTGGCTTCCAGTCCAACCACATGCTGGAAGTCGCGCACCATCATTGGAAAGGGGTGGGGACCAACTACTGAACCGATGCAGTACATAGAAGTCACAGGATCTTTCAGGTACGATTCAAATGCCGAATCAACAGCTTCTTTCAATGTTTTTAACCCGTGTGAAACCGGAATAAGATTTGCACCCAGCAGTTTCATCCTTACTACATTGGGGTGCTCCTTGACAATATCAACCTCACCCATATGTATTTCACATTCCAGGCCGAAATATGCAGCTGCTGTAGCAAGTGCTACCCCATGCTGCCCTGCGCCTGTTTCCGCAATTACTCTTTTCTTACCCATATATTTTGCCAGCAGCGCTTCACCCATGCAATGGTTCAGCTTGTGTGCCCCTGTATGGTTAAGGTCTTCACGTTTCAGATAAATTCTGCCACCTATTTTGTTTGAAAGATTGTTGCAGAAATATGTGGGTGTGGGGCGTCCCTGAAAATGTTTCCTGATACTCCTTAGTTCAGAAATAAAAATATGTGATTTGCTTATTGAATAGTAGGCATCAGTAATTCTGTCCATCTCCTGCTGAAGTTCAGGCGGGATAAAAGAACCGCCGTACTCACCAAAGTAGCCCTTTGAGTCAGGATAGTTTTTCAAATAATCAGTCATTATGGAATCTCCTAAAAAAAATAATAGTTCAGTGCGGATGCCCGTTAAAAAAGCCTGGTTTAATTGCTCAGCAGTTGCAGAGGCATTTAGCGGGGCCGATTTTGTCTCTTTGTTGTAAACAGCATCAGTAATATAATGAACAGATTGATTATGAATTAAAATTTAACAAGAAAAAAACTGTAATGTTAAATTTTTCATCCAGGGCAGATGAATAGAGTAAAAGGGGGTCAGAGCATATTGTTTTGAAATGCATTCTTTCTATTCTATTCTATTGCTCTGACCCTTTTTGCCAGTCGAGATGGGGCAGAAAACCGGAAAACTAAAAAAACTAAAAAAATGCTCTGACCCCGATTTTTTTTCAAAAAAAATCCCTCAGAAAACGTATTAATATTAAGCGCTTAACAAATTCTGATATTATTCGGGAGGAGAAAAATGCCAAGACCATTAAGAACTATCGCACAGGGTGTAACCTACCATTGTTTTACAAGATGCCGCGGCAAACGGGACCTGCTTAGAAGCAAATACGGGAAAAAATATTTCATTGAATCAATAAAGTTGTGCCAGGAAAAATACAATTTTGAGCTTATTGCAGCAGAAACTGTTGCTAATCATATTCATATTCTCATAAAAACCTTAGAGAACAGAGAGACCATATCTCTTATAATGCAGTTTATTAAAGCACGAATGGCGGAAAAATACAACCGGGGCACAGGTGAAACAGGGCCATTCTGGAATGAAAGGTTTGGTTCTACGATAATAGAGGAATCGGACAATCCGGAAGAATACCTGCTGTGGCTGCTATGGTATATTGGTTATAATCCCGTGCGAAAAGGTCTTTCCAGGGATCCCCGTGAAAATGAAATCGGTTTTATAAACTGCTATCTTAATAAGAATTTCGTTTCTCCTTTAAGATTTACTTTGCACGAATATTTTTTGCGGCTGGGGAAAAATTTTATGGAATGCGTGGAAAAATTTTTATATTACGAGGATGCCTACAGGAAAAGGCTGGTTTTGTGGATTTAGGTGAAATAAGGGTCAGAGCCTTTTCTATTTCTATAAAATACCATAAATCAGCCCTTATGGAATGTTCTGTATCCCTAAAATGCACAATAATCATTTCAATGCTCCTGCTTATGCCAGTATCAACTGTCGATTTTCAGCATATGTATGTTTCAGCAGTGTGATTCTCTTTAAGGGAAATCCCCCGGGGAGGTTTCTGTAGCTGTTAATCAGAGAGACAGAGAAAAAACAACTCATTGACGGGGAAAATATTGATTATGTCAGGCGTAAAGGAGTGTGGTCACGGAAATACCATCAGCAGGGGGTGAAATTTTATTCTCTACATATTTCTACTCGTCAGGGTCGAATATTAGTGTACATTTCATTGCATAATTTTAATATATAACCGATGAAGAAGCAGTTGTTTTCACATTGTTTGCGGAAATAATATAGAAAAAATCGGGAACAAAACTTAATATGGGGAACAGTAACATGAACAAAAGATATATTATTACTATTGTATTTTCGCACATAATGTCCTTTTTGGCAGCCGGTATTACAGCTGTTATTCTTTTGGGAGTTATGTCAGATGATAATTGTAAAATAATTGCTGCTCCTGCTTCAGCTGCTGCTGTATATCTATTGCTCTATCTGTATTTTACAAAAAAATACCGACGCCGCAGAAAAATCGCAGCCCGCGATATCCCCGGGACCTGGCACGGCATACTCGAAAAAAAGGTTTATTACTATTCACGTCTTTCAGAAGCTGAAAAGACGCGGTTTCTGAAAGACGTGCAGATTTTTCTGGGAGAAAAAAGAATTACCGGTGTAAAAACAGATGTTGATGAAGAAATACGGCTGCTCCTTGCTGCCAGCGCTATTATTCCGGTTTTTAATATACCTGACTGGGAATATGACCGCCTTGGTGAAATTCTGGTTTATCCTGAAAATTTTACCAAGGATTTTTCAACAGGTAAAAATGAGAATGTTCTGGGGATGGTATTTCCCAACTCCTACTCTATGATTATATCAAAACCCGCACTTATTAAAAGTTTTGCCAATCATAATGATTCCTTTAACGTGGGAATACACGAATTCATTCATAAGCTTGATGGTGAAGATGGGGAAATTGACGGAATCCCGGCCCTTCTTCTGGATCAGAAAACAATCCGCAGGTTTATTGAAGTAACTGACAATGAAATTCAAAAGATAATAGCGGGCAGGTCAGATATCAATCCCTATGGCGCGACAAGCCGGGTGGAATTTTTCGCTGTTGCTGCTGAATACTATTTTGAAAATCCTCGTAAGATGAAAGAGCGGCACCCTGAACTCCACAGCCTTATGCGGAAAATATTCAGACAAAATCTTATATCACTTTTTTCCGATTCTATAAAGTCTATGATGCCCCGCAGGAAAAGAAGGAGTAGGAAATAATATTTTTTTATCGCCTCCATATTTTAAAAGGGGAATAGCATTTGTCCTGATAATGCTATTTTTAAGGCAGGGCTGGTAAAGAGAATCATGAATTCCAAGGAAACAGGAAAATGGTCTGATAAAAAGGCGCCTGTAAGCAGCAGAATTGTGTATGAAGTACAGTTCAGCAAGGCATAGGCAATAACATATTTACGCAATCTGCCCTTTGTGCATTAATGGGCAACCCTATTGATGTTGATTTGGTTCTGACATGATAGGGGTCAGAGCCCATGATAGGGGTCAGAGCCCAACTTCAACTTCATTTGAGACAGGGCCCCACCTGTAATTGCATGCAAATTATTTGTAAATTTCCTCTTTGCTGTGTTAATTCTATAGATACGAAAAATAAATAGAAAACTTTTTAAATCTGCAGCTTATTCTTTTATCTTAAAGCAGAGAGTTTTTCAAAGCTCAATAAACCGATTATTTATTGACTTAATAATGATAAAACAATTTTATTCGTATTCCATTAACAATCAGAAAATTTCAGAGGGAAGATGTAATTATGAGAAAAGCTGCAAGCATCTTATTTATTACTGCAGTTATGCTTTATTCAGCGGCAGAGGTGCCGGCTCAGCAGCCCGATGGCCCCGGTTTCGGAATAATCGTGGGTGAACCAACAGGAATTTCAATTAAATATTAAAATTTCCCTGTCCTGGGATTTGCATGGTCCGTTGATAATCATTTCCATATGCATTGTGACTACTGGATTCATCATTCCGCTATTGATAAATCTTTAAACTGGTATGCCGGAGCAGGGGGGAAGTTTAGAGTGTTTAAAAATGACAGCAGACATCGGGGGAAAAATGATGATTCCAGGGTTGGAATCGGCATCCGGGTCCCTTTTGGTCTGCAGTATTTTATTAACAATAATATAGAAGTATTTGGAGAAGTGGTGCCTGGAATATCTCTTATCCCTTCAACTGAGTTTGATGTTGACGCAGGGATTGGCGCGAGATACTATTTCTAGGCATACTTCAGGCGCTTATTGCGGATTGATGCATCAGGAGTTTGTAAGGGTTTCATGTAGTGAGCATAGACTCAGTAGAGATGTTATCCTTTCTGAGGCTTCCACAATTGAAAATTTCAGGTCTCGCTGCTTCTGCGCTTTGTGAAGTTTGAGCAGAATGCTTATACCTGTAGAATCTATATATTCAGCGTTGCCAAGATCAATTTCCAGATCTTTGTCAGATGATTCACATAAACTATCAACAAGTTCCGACAATTCTTTAATTTGTGCAGTTTCAATAGCACCTGAAATGTTTATCAATGTGGTATTGTCTATTTCAGTAACCTGTATTTTCATTTTTAATCCGTAAAAAAATGTATTTATAATCTCACTGGATATGAGATAAATATTGCATAGTATAATTAAGACCATAAAGTCTGTAAAGTCAATTTTTTTTATTTAAAATAGAGTGATAATTTTTTAACACATCAAAAATTGCAGGTAATTTCACTTTCGCCGCTTCTCTGGCACGGAAGATGGAAATTTTACCCCCTCAATTTATGGCGAGTTAGATATTTTTCTTGACCAAATTAATAATGCATTATCTAATATAAATAGAGGGTGGTGAATATGGCAAGTAAAGAGAAAATGCTTCAGAAAAAAAAAGATATCCTCAATGCCCTGAAAAGGCTTCTGGATAAATACTCCTATTCCTATATATCTATGCAGAGTGTGGCAGATGAAGCTGGAATCTCTAAAGGGGGTTTAAGGTACCATTTCCCCACAAAGGAATCTCTTTTTATAGGGTTGCTTGAAGATTTTTTCATGTCCATAGAGGATGAGCATCTTAAGATGGTAAGTCTTCTTGATGAAAAGGGTGACAGGGCTGTTATTTCCACGCTTTTCAATATCGAAAGTTTTGTGCTGAGTCAGAAAAATATAAAGGTTTTTATCAATCTTATTCTTTATAGTCTTGAAGTGCCTAAAATGATGGTTTTTGTAAAAAGCTTTTTCCGGAAACACCTGGAAATGTATAAGCAGATAATCGAACAGGGGAAAAGCGATTTCCCTAAAATTGACAAAAAAGAATTTGATCTTGAATTTCTTGCACGAATCACCCAGATAATTTTTATCAGCGCAGGGCTTCTTGAAACAATAGATCCCATAAAAATGGAACCGCAGAAGCTTACAAGATATGTGCTCTCCCTTTTTTCGGAGTAAGAGCTTATTTGAAAATATAGATAAATTTTACTCCGAATTAATCGTTTATGTTCCCTCACTGACCTTTTTTTATGTCCTTATGTCCCCTTAGCTCTATAAATATTAAAAAAGCTGTATTTTTTTATAAAAAAAGCTATTTCGGGCTTTTTTGCTTGACGATTTTCCTTTCTCTGCCGTTATTAATGATAAGCATAAATATTGAGAAATGGAGTTCTCGCATGGAGGTGCAAAAATGAACAAAAATATAAGCATAATAAAACTGATTCTTATTTTTATAACCGGCGCAGCTCTTTTCCTGTCAGGATGTTCCGGCGGCGGCGGAGGTTCCTCTTCAGTATCGGGGAGCGATGTTGTAAATGAAACAGGGGGTACAACTGACGGATCAGGTGTATCAGGTAATGATCAGATTGAAATTGAAAATGGAAATATAGTTGTTAATGTTGTTGATGGTGTACTTGCTATTGACGGGGTTGACCTTCAGCTTGTGGTCCAGGATGGAGATGGAAACTGGGTTCTTGCAGCGGATGTTTCAATTATCGTGAAGAATAATTCTGGTGAAGCTCTTGCAGGGGAAGTAGTGGTAGGCTCTGAAACAGGAGTGATTACCTTTGTGCTGGATGAACCGCTTGATGTATCGGAAACCTATACAATTGTTGTAACAGTGGGGGATTCGGTTCATGAGGCAACCATTATTGTAGCAGTTGATGATACAGGTACCGGGGATGAGTCCATGTTTGCATCTGTCCCCCTTTATTCAACAGGGAGCCACAGCTTTAACATGAATGAGCTGATTGTTAATGGCAAAGCTATTCTGGGGTGGGAATTCGGTGAAAGTCCAGAAAGATTCACTCTTAAGCTGGAGAATCTTGAAGAGGGAGCAGAGGTATTTTTAACTGCTTATGGAACATACAATATTCCGGGCCATGAAAGTGAAGTTTATTATCAGAAGTGGGCTTCAACCTGGGGAGATTACATTGAAGGGGAACCTGTGAAGGATTATTTATGGGATGGAAGAACCCTTGTAGTCGATGAGTCAGATTATACTCTCGACTCTGCAGATAATGATTACTCCTTCTGGAGCACATATCTTAAATTAAGGATAATCAAGGATGGAGAGGATATTACAGCTTCATCAGGCGCAACCCTTAAAATAAATTAAAATATTGAAGTTTTATTCCTGAAGAAGAGAGGCCTGTTATACCAGGTTCCTCTTCTTTAAATTATCTATATGATAATTATTGAGAAAATATTCCCAAATTCCAGGTAAATCCCCTTAATTTTTTTTTGCAGTTCCCCCTCTTTTTGTATATCATATATATCTAAAGCGTAAAGGGATCTTTTGTCTCACATCTGCAGCAAAACTGCTCCTTTTGCGGGTTTTTTATAAACATAAAGATTATTATGGAGGCAAATTTGGCAAAGAAGAGAGTGCTTGTTCTTACCGGCGGCGGAGACTGCCCCGGCCTTAACGCGGTTATAAGGGCTGTTACAGTTCGGGCTATGCAGAGCGACTGGGAGGTAATCGGGTCGATCCAGTCATATAACAGCCTTCTATGGGACCCCATGGAATATGTTCTTCTTGATGCACAAATGGTGAGGGGTATTCATGTAAAAGGGGGGACCATACTTGAAACAGTAAACAGGGGCGGCCCTTTTTCATGGCCCACGCAGAGGGATGATGGTACCTGGTATGGTGTAGACAGGTCGGATGAACTTATAGAAAGGATTAATTCCCTGGGAATTGAGGCAGTTATTTCTATTGGCGGTGATGGCTCAATGAAAATCGCAAGCCAGCTTGCGGAAAAGGGCCTAAATGTAGTAGGAGTACCAAAGACCATTGATAATGATCTTTCCAGTACGGACTTTACATTCGGATTCCAGACAGCAGTAGAAATTGCCACAGAATCAGTTGATAAGCTTGTTACTACTGCGGCCAGTCACAGCCGTATACTCATTATGGAGGTAATGGGTCGTTATGCAGGGTGGATAGCACTCCATGCAGCTATTGCCGGTGGTGCAGATATATGCCTTATTCCAGAAATTCCCTATAAGCTTTCAAAGGTAATTGAGAAAATTGAGTCCCGTTTTGTTAATAAAAGAGGCTTTGCCATAGTAGTAGTAGCGGAAGGTGCAGTTGAAGAGAAGGGGTCTATGGTGGCAGGGAAGTCAAGTGAGATAGGTTATGAAAATCCAAAACTTGGCGGAGTAAGTATAAAGCTGGAACAGGATTTAAAAAATGCGGGTGTGGAACATGATATACGGGTCACAATACCGGGCCATCTACAGCGGGGGGGGAGACCTTATGCCTATGACCGTATTCTGGCTACTCAGTTTGGAGTAAAGGCTTTTGAAATGGTTTTAGAAAAGGAGTATGGCAGGATGGTTGCTTACCGTCATCCGGATATGATTTCGGTTCCTATAGAGGAAGCAATTTCTAAATATAATTTAATTGATGTGGACACATCCTTCCTTGTGCGCACAGCCCGGGGTCTTAATATCAGTCTGGGTGACTAGGGAAACAGGGGGTAACCCCTGTTTTTTTTTAATATAGGGCTCTGACCCTTTACAGGGGTCAGAGCCTCATTTGAGTGATTCACTATCTGTGATTCTGCGGAAGGTAATAAATTATTTATGTTCTATCCGGATTCGGGGTCAGAGCATCTTTTATTCTAAATTCCGGCGGTATCCGGTTAAACAGGGGTCAGAGCCCTGTTCTCTAAATTTTTTAAAAATTCTCAGATATACTGCTTTTTAAGTGTAAAAAAATTTAAAAAAACTTGACCTGATAGCTCTATCAAATAAATATCAATATATCAGGATATATTGATATAGTTATGAAAATTATTAATACCTTTAAAGCTCTCTCTGACGAAACACGGCTCAGGATATTTAATCTCCTCTTTAATCATGAGCTTAGTGTTAATGAAATAGTGGCTATTCTTGAAATGGGGCAGTCAAGAATTTCCAGACATTTAAAGATTCTTGCAGATTCCGGACTTGTTAAAATCCGCAGGGATGGTTTATGGGCTTTTTACAGTGCTCCCGGGACTGAGGATGTTAAGCCTTTAGCGGATATATGCCTTGAGGCTCTAAAGAATGAGTCTCTTTTCCATGATGATTTGAGACATCTGGAAGAATTCATTCTTGAGAGAGGGGAAAAGAGAAGGGAGTTTTTTAATAGTATTGCAGGGGAGATCTCTGAAATAAAAAGAGGTATTCTGGGGGATATACCTCTTAATGAGATTTTAGCCGGATTAATAAATGGTGCAGGCAAAACAGCAGATCTTGGATGCGGTAATGGCGAACTTTTAAAAATTCTGTCATTAAATGGAACAAATGTAATAGGTGTTGACCGGTCCCCTGTGATGCTGAAAGAGGCGGGGAAAAAGCTTAAAGGACTTCAGGGTGAACTTTACGATTTGCGTCTGGGCGAAATTGAACATCTGCCCATGCGGGAGGATGAAACAGACTGCGCGGTTTTAAGTATGGTGCTTCACTATGTTGACAGGCCTGAAATGGCTATTGCAGAGTGCGGCAGGGTAATCAGAAGCGGAGGTTTGCTTCTGATTGCTGATATTGACGCTCACAGCAATGAGTCATTGCGGCACGATTACGGCCACAGGTGGCTCGGTTTTGCTGAAAATTTAATTGCTTACTGGATTGAAAGCGCGGGATTTGAAGTTAAAGATGTTAAAAAAATGAAAGGTGCCATGGGGCTTGATATAAATATTTTTAAGGGAGTAAAAATTCTTTAATACACCGGCAGGCGTTGGCTGTGACATAAAGAATTATTTTTGAAATGAAATCCATGTTCAGGTATTTTACTGGATATAGTTATAAAAATCAAAGAATGGAGAATGATTATGAATATCAGTTCTAAAGACGGGGTATATGAGCTGGACCTCAATTTGAAGAATAAAGTAGCAGATATGAGTCTTGCTGACTGGGGAAGAAAGGAGATATCTCTGGCTGAAGCGGAAATGCCGGGGCTCATGTCTGTGCGTGAAAAGTACGGGAAGGAGAAGCCTCTCAAGGGGATGAAAGTGGCAGGGAGCCTGCATATGACAATTCAGACAGCAGTTCTAATAGAAAGTCTGAAAGATCTGGGAGCAGATGTTCGCTGGGCTTCATGTAATATTTTTTCAACCCAGGACCACGCTGCAGCAGCAATAGCAGCAGCAGGAATACCTGTATTCGCATGGAAAGGTGAAACCCTTGAAGAGTACTGGTGGTGTACGGAAATGGCACTTACATGGCCCGATGGTACAGGCCCTGATCTCCTTGTGGATGACGGCGGTGATGCCACTCTTTTTGTCCACCTCTGCTATAAGGCGGAAAATGACCCCAAGGTACTGGAAGAGAAAGCGGATCATAAAGAGATGCAGATTATTATGGATAGGGTCAGAGCAAGTGTTAAGCGCACGCCGCGAAGGTGGAATGAGGATGTTAAACATCTTAGAGGTGTATCGGAGGAGACAACAACTGGTGTGCACAGGCTTTACCAGATGGAAAAGAGCGGTGAGCTTCTTTTTACTGCAATCAATGTGAATGATTCTGTTACAAAGTCGAAGTTTGATAATCTTTACGGCTGCCGTGAATCACTTGCAGATGGAATAAAGCGCGCTACAGATATAATGGTAGCAGGGAAAATTGTGGTAATTGCCGGATATGGTGATGTTGGCAAGGGTTGCGCTCAGGCAATGAAATGGTTTGGAGCCAGGGTTCTTGTTACTGAAATTGACCCAATATGCGCTCTTCAGGCTGCAATGGAGGGTTATGAGGTTACTCTTATGGAGGAGGCTGCTCCTCAGGGTGATATTTTTGTTACTACAACCGGTAATAAAGATGTAATAACCGGCACGCACATGGAGCAGATGAAGGATGGGGCTATTGTCTGCAATATCGGCCATTTTGACAGTGAAATAGCAATGCACTATCTTGAAACTAATCCTAAATGTGTAAAAGATACAATAAAGCCCCAGGTTGATAAATGGACCCTGGAGTCCGGGAGATCGATTATAGTTCTTGCAGAGGGGCGTCTTGTAAACCTGGGATGCGCAACCGGTCACCCCAGTTTTGTAATGAGCAACAGTTTTACAAACCAGGTCCTTGCACAGATCGATCTGGCAAAGAACAACAGGGGCAAGAAGGTTTTTACACTCCCTAAAATTCTTGATGAAGAGGTTGCCCGTCTTCATCTTGAAAAGCTCGGTGTTAAGCTTACCAGGCTTACAGATGAGCAGGCAAAATACATTGATGTGCCTGTCGGCGGGCCTTATAAGCCGGACCATTACAGATATTAAAATATTCTCTGCTGCTTATCATTAATTGAAAGCAGCAGAGTAACAAATATGATAGAAAATGCAATATTCTCTCCGCAGCCGATGGAGGTGGAGAGAATATAATGTTTCATTTTAAACTAAAATCAATGTTTCAGGCTGATTGAGATTCCAAATTTTAAAAATTTCCTTGATTTTGGCATGGTATTGGTATTATTTAGTGTAAAGTTTAAAATAAGAAGGTGATACATGGAAATACGGGTAGTTATTGAGTATGATGAGCATGTAAAAAGTTTCGCAGCTTACTGTCCTGAACTCCCCGGATGTACAAGCTGCGGTGATACAGAAGAGGAAGCTCTTGGAAATATGAAAGAAGCGATTGAGCTTTTTTTTGAACCTGCAGAGATCCCTGTTGAAGGCAAGCATATACACAGGATCGCTGTCTGATGCCAAAACGTTATACCGCCAGGGAGATTGAAAATTATTTAAAAAAGGGCGGTTTTACGATAATTTCTCAAAAAGGCTCTCACCGCAAGTGGCGTAATAGTGAAACCGGCAAGCAGGTAATAGTGCCTTATCATCAGGGGAAAACTCTGCCTGTTGGTACGATGATGAGTATCGTAAATGGCAGTGGTCTGACAAAAGAATTTTTTGAAATTTGATATAGATAATGAAACATTGCTCAATTCAAATTAAAAAAAGGTTGATTTTTTCCGTTTCTATGACATTTTATTATTATCAGTATAATCCAATCAGCGGGTAAAAAATGAGATATTACGCCCCTTACATTGCTGCATTAATAGTAATAATTTTTATTGCTTCTGCCCTTTTCCATCACGGTTCTCAATTTACCAGCCGCTCTGCAAAGTATGGTAATCCGGCAAAGGAGAAGCTTTTACAGGAGTACGTAAAGTTAAAAAGCAGTGAAGATGCGCTGAAATTCCGTCTTTATATGGGGAGTGATGGATCAGGCGGAGCCTGCTGGTATTCTGTTACAGTTAAGCAGGGGAAGGGGAAGGAAATGCAGGTTTTTGCATCTTTTTCCACTCCGGTAGTTGATAAAATTACAGCTTGCGACACTTACCTGAGAGTAATATGCGGCAAAAATATAATTAAGATACCCCTGGATGAGCTTGATCAGAGAAGTATGGTGCCCCTTGTTTACTATATGGGTGATGAGGTGGAAGGGGAGACTCTGTCAGCCGATAAGATATGACCCTGTGCCTATTGCAATAAGTTCACCGTCACTGTTAAGCATCTCCATTCTTGTAACAGCAACTTTATTCCCGGCCCTTTCAACTTTGGCGATGCAGGTAAAATCTTCACCCGCTCCCGGTTTAAGGTAGTCTACTCTCATATTCAGTGTGCTCATTTTACTGAATCTTAGAAGCAGCTCTCCAATCGATTTACCATTCAGTTTTTTGATTGCATGAACCTGTGCAATTATCCCACCGGAAAGGTCAATAACTGAGGAAATAACTCCGCCATGAAGTATCTCCTGCACATAGTTGCCGTGCAGCTCATCTTTTGAAGAAATCTGTATCACAGCTCTCTCAATGGTCAGCTCAATGACTTTTACCCCAAGAAGCCTGTTGAAAGGCATAAGATTATTGTAGGCTTCAATTAATCTGTCCAGCATCATTTTGAATGGTTCGGGTGAATCAAGATCAGGTATATAGGCGAGTCTTTCCTCGGTAAGATCCAGGCTTTCCATAATTGAGAATTTTTCTTTATTTAGTACACTCATATATTATCTCTTCTAAGTATTACCAGATTGGACTACTTAAGCAGAGGGAAAATAAATAACCCGCATCCTGCAGGCATGGTGCGGGTTATACAACATAGATTAATTTTATACTAGTCCTTGTAAACGTCAAAGAGATAGTTTCTGTTTTCTCTTTTAAGTTTTACTTTCCACCCTTCGCTTTCAAAAAAAATCTGAAAGTTTTTAGCAACCGGGTATGGTATTGCTACTTTCGGATTTATTTTACAGAAATTTGTATCATCCCAGTTTGTTTTTTTCATTGTTGCCCAGGCATCAGCAATTACCCTTTTCAGGACATCTTCCTCTTCACCATGTACTCTTGATATATCATTAAAAGTGAAACCTGCCATATCAATCTCCTTAAATTTTTAAAAATATTATAGCTTAATAATAAAGTAACTATATAATAATTATATGTCAATACAATTAATTAAGTGCTATTCAATTTTGTTGAACAGATTCAGTATTTATTCCTGAACTTATTATTGTGAAGAAATGCTCTATTATCCCCACCGCTGAAGGCGGCGGGGATATAAAATAGTCCATTTTTACACTAAAATATCTTTTTAGGAATTAACATTGGAACAGATTCATTGTTTTTTAAATACAGAAATAATTCAGAAATTTTTTCTATTTAATTGACATTAATTAAAGGTTATCATATTATGCAATAAGTTGCATAATATGATATTGTATTGAGTGAGGTGTATTATGAAAATAGCCGTTCTCAACGGAAGCCCCAAGGGGGATTTGAGCGTAACTCTTCAGTATATCCGGTATATTGAAAAGCATTATAGCGATTATCTCTTCAGTTATATCAATATTTCCTCCAGAATAGGCAAAATTGAAGAGGATACGGGACTTTTTAACGAAATTATGGATACCATAAATGAATCTGATCTGGTAATCTGGAGCGTGCCGCTCTATGTCTGTCTTGTACCTTCCCAGTACAAAAGATTTATTGAGCTTGTTTTTGAAAGGGGTGCATCAGCAGGTTTCAGCGGGAAATTCGCTGCAGTAGTCACATCTTCCATACATTTTTATGATAATACAGCACATAATTATATGCGCGGCATCTGCGATGACCTTGGAATGATTTTTGCCGGAGCATATTCACCCGACATGTATGATCTTATGAAGGAGGATGAACGGGAGAGACTGATGAAATTTGCATCAGTAATGTTTGATTCCATTAAAAAGGGGAGTGGATCAGCTGCAATGTATAATACCATTGACTGGAATATCCCCCTCTATTCCCCCGGGGAAAACCCTGCTGCAGTAAATGTAAATGGGCGGAAAGTGCTTATACTTGCTGATAGAGATTATAGTGATTCAAATCAGGGGCGAATGATAAAGAGGCTTGCTGAAAATTTTAACGGCGCGGCAGATATGCGGTTATTATCTGACGTGGATATAAAAGGGGGGTGCCTGGGGTGCTGCGAGTGCGGTTTCGATTATAAATGTATTTATACTGGGAAAGACGGATATATCGATTTTTATAATAATGAAATCAAAACAAGCGATATAATTATCTTTGCAGGTGAGATTAAGGACCGATATCTTTCTGCTGACTGGAAACGGATGTTTGACCGGGCATTTTTCAATACCCATACACCAACATTGAAGGGGAAGCAGATAGGTTTTCTCATTTCAGGTCCTCTCCGTCAGATCCCGAATTTACGGGAAGTGCTGCAGTCATATGTGGAGTGGCAGGGTGCGGGCCTGGTCGATTTTGTTACTGATGAAGATAACTCATCTTTAGTAGATTCTAATATTGACAACATGGCAGCCATGCTTGCGGATTTTTCTGAAAGATCTTATTTCCCTCCAGCAACATACAGGGCAGTGGGGGGGATGAAGGTTTTCAGGGACGATGTGTGGGGGCGGCTTAGGTTCGTTTTTCAGGCTGATCACAGGTATTATGAGGAGAACGGTATTTACGATTTCCCGCAATACGATGAAAAGGTCATTGAAGTGAATAATAAAATGATGGAGCTTACTTCAAATCCTGAAATACGAGAGAATGTGAGAAAGATGATTAAGACGGAAATGTTAAAACCGATTAAACATATTGTAGAAACTAAATAAGCAGCAGGGTGCTCTAGTGAAAAAAAGCGGGAAAATCAGAAAGCTGAAGAATAAATATTTCCTCCCTTCATTTTTTTCTGATATTAAACAGCAGGGTATAGGGGGGCTGTCGGGCGGTAACCGGGTAACTCTTATTGTCAGAGGGGATGATTTTTTTGATAATATAATAAAAGCAATAGATGGTGCTAAAAAAAGTATTAACCTGGAGACTTATATTTTTGCAAGTGATGAAGTGGGCTGGATTATTGCTTCCAGGCTGGCGAAAAAGGCTGCTCAAGGGGTTGAGGTTAATTTAATATATGATTCAATCGGCTGCATAGGGACTTCGCCGGAAATATTTTCCGTAATGGAAAAATCGGGTGTGGAGATTATTGAATTTAACCCTTTTGTTCCATGGAGAAAGTACTGGAATATCAGCTTCAGGGATCACCGTAAGATTCTGATTGTTGACGGGAAAAAGGCTTTTGTGGGTGGGATCAACATAGGTGGTGAGTATGCGGGAGAAAAATATAATGGAGGGGGGTGGCGCGATACTCATGTTATTCTTGAAGGTCCTGTAGTAAGGGATGTGCAGTTTTTCTTTATGGAAAACTGGTTTAGAAATGGTGGTGCGATTTTAAGAACTGACCTTCATTTCCCCAATTTAAAGAAAACCGGCTCCATGCTTGTTATGGCACTCTGTTCGGAAAATAGAAAAAAAGGGAAACCTGTACAGGAGTCCTATATATCCGCGATTAGAAATGCCCGAAATTCAATCTTTATTACAAATGCATATTTTATTCCTGATGCAAGGATATACAGGGCCCTTGTTAAAGCAGCTGCAAGGGGTGTTAATGTGAGCCTGCTTTTACCGGGGGAATCGGATATCCCCATTGTTAAATACGCCAGCAGGTATCTGTATAAACGGTATTTAAAAAACAGTATAAAAATTTTTGAATATGGCAGGTCTGTCCTTCATGCGAAAACAGCTGTTATTGACGGTATCTGGTCCACTGTAGGTTCATCTAATCTTGACCGCAGGAGTTTCCGGAAAAACCTTGAAGTGAATGTAGTTGTACTGGATCAGGAATTCGGTGAAAAAATGGAAAAGATATTTGCTGAGGATCTGAAAAAAAGCAGAGAGGTAACTCTGGAGAATTTCAGTAAAAGGGGTGCCATGGAATATTTTATGGAATGGCTCTGCTATCGGTTCAGGAATGTTTTTTGAGGGGATTAAATTTCGGGTAAAAAATCACTAGTGCCCTCACCCGGTCATCGCTGTCGCTTGACCACCCTCTCCCGCTGAAGCGGGAGAGGGTGAGCGGCCTTCAGGCTCGCTCGGGTGAGGGCAGTTGCCGCATGGTGAACTTTAACCGAAATTTAATTTGCATTCTTGTTTTTTGAAAGAAAATCGCTGAAAATACCTTGACACAGCATATGTAGAGTTTTTATTGTAATATTAATGGATTTTTCACGGTCAAATACAGGCTATTTTATAGCATTTATGATTCTTGGCGGTATTCTCGGTTCAGCCCTGGGTACTCTTCTGGTTAAGTTTTTCCCCGGAGCAGCCTTTATCACATCGAATCTGACCGGCCCCATCGGATTTAATCTGGAAATAATCAGTTTCAGTCTTAAATTAAATCCTGCATCTATTGTCGGACTTGTTTCCGGCATATTGCTTTTTCGCAGGATTTAAGGCCGCGCCTGCGGCTATCAAAAGTACCGGCGTTTTTAATAAGTACCGGTATGGAATTAAATCGGTTTTAGAACCGGTTGCCTCATTTCTTAATTGAAAAGGCAATAAAACAATATCACCATAAGGCTGCTCCTTTTAAAGGTGTTTGTCCCGGTGTATCTGCAGAGCGCAGTCTGCATCCCTGATTTGATGTCTAAGGCATCTGTAAAGTCCGGGGTCTATCTGTATGCTTTGCTTAATAAGTAAAAAAAATAATTCAGAAAAAGGGGGTACCCAATTGGCTGTTGTATCAATGAAGGCATTACTTGAGTCAGGTGTTCATTTCGGTCACCAGACAAGAAGATGGAATCCGAAAATGGCGCAGTTTATTTTTACTGCAAGAAACGGGATCCACATAATTGACTTGCAGAAAACAATGCAGAGGATTAAGGTAGCTTACTCATCCATGAAAGATGTTTCTGCAAATGGCGGCAAGGTTCTTTTTGTGGGAACAAAAAAACAGGCTCAGGGAGCTATAGTCGAATACGCTGAAAAATGCGGAATGTACTATATTTCCGAGAGATGGCTTGGCGGACTTCTTACTAACTTTAAAACAGTAAGCAACTCAATCCAGAGACTTAAAGAGCTTGAAAAAATGCAGGAGAATGACTCCTGGGATGCGGAAACAAAGAAAGAGAGACTGGAGCTGCAGAGAGAGCTTGATAAAAAGAATAAGGTTCTTTCCGGTATCAAAAATATGACCGAACTTCCGGATGCCCTTTTTATTATAGATCCCAAGCGGGAAGCTATTGCGGTAAAAGAGGCTAAAATACTGGGAATTCCGATTTTTTCAGTTGTTGACACAAACTGTAATCCTGACGAAATTGATTATCCTATACCTGGAAATGATGATGCTATAAGAGCTATTGCGCTTTTTCTTGAAGTAATGTCAAGGGCTATAGTTGAAGGTCAGTCGGGCGGACAGGATGTTGAGGTTCCCTTTGATGAGGAAGCCGGTGCTGCTGAAGAAGCAGTTGCTGAAATATCGGAAGTAAAAGCTGAAGTTAAAGCTGATGCAGTTGAGCCTGTTGCGGAGAAAGCTGAAGCAGGTGATGAGTGGTAATTATATTTTGCTCCGGCAGAGGGAGTCAGAATCCTCTGCCTGTTGTGGGATAATATTTGTAAATAGAAATTTTACGTAAACTAAGAGGTGTTGAAAGTGGCGGAAGTAACAAGTGCAATGATAAAAGAGCTGAGAGATAAGACCCAGGCGGGCATGCTGGACTGTAAAAAAGCTCTCACTGAAACAAATGGCGATATAGAAAAAGCTGTAGAATTCCTCAGAAAAAAAGGTCTGGCATCAGCTGATAAAAAAATGGACAGAGAAGTAACTGAAGGTATTATTGCTTCATATATCCATAGTAATAATAAAATAGGTGTGCTAATTGAGCTTAAAACTATGACCGACTTTGTGGCAAGGAACAGCGACTTCCAGGAGCTTGCAAAGGAACTGGCTATGCAGGTTGCTGCAGCAAGTCCGCTTTATGTTTCCCTTGAAGATGTTCCTGCAGATGTAGTAGCTAAGGAGAAGGAGATATATAAGGAGCAGATGCTCAATTCAGGTAAACCTGAAAATGTAGTTGAAAAAATAGTTGAAGGGAAACTACAGAAGTATTATTCTGAAGTATGTCTTCTTGAGCAGGAATATATTAAGGACAGCAGTATTAAGATTAAAGATCTGATCAGAGAGAAAATAGCAACCTTTGGTGAAAATATTGCAGTAGGAAAATTTTCGAGATTTCAGATAGGACTTTAAACAATGTCGAACGAGCCGCATTATAAGCGTATTTTACTGAAATTAAGCGGTGAAGCCCTGGCCGGACCGGATAAGACCGGGATAAATCCGGAAGTAATCCAGCAGATAGCTTCTGAAATAAAAGAGATTTCTGAAATGGGTGTTGAAATTGCAATGGTCATAGGCGCCGGTAATATTTTCAGGGGCGCCATGGCTGAGGCTCTTGGCATCAGCCGTTCAACAGGGGATTTTATGGGTATGCTTGCCACAGTGATGAACTCCATGGCTGTGGAAAATACCCTTGAGAAAATGAATCTTCCAACCAGGGTTCTTACAGCCATTGAAATGAAACACGTGGCAGAGCCTTACACTATTCAGAAATCACTGGATCATCTGAAAAAAGGGAGAATCGTAATTGCTGCCGGAGGGACAGGGCATCCCTATTTTACCACTGATACAGCAGCAAGTTTGAGGGCTGTTGAGCTGGGTGCAGATGTTCTTCTTAAGGCTACCCGTGTTGACGGAGTTTATACCGGTGATCCTGAAAAGGATGAGAATGCCGAAAAGATTTCTGAAATTTCCTACATTGATATGATAAAACAGCAGCTCAGGGTTATGGATCTTACAGCTATTTCGCTTTGTATGGATAACAATCTTCCTATTGTTGTTTTCAATCTTTTTGAAAGGGGATCGCTGAAAAGGGTGGTTCTTGGAGAAAAAATCGGGACTAAAATTTCCTAGAAAAGGGTTATTTCTATGATAGATGACATTTTGAGTGATGTTGAAGAGAGAATGCAGAAGAGCATAAAAAGCCTGCTTAAGGAGTTCTCCACAATCAGGACAGGGAGGGCTAATCCTGCAATGTTTGAAGGGCTAAAGGTTTCTGTTTACGGCACAGATATGCCCATGAATCAGGTGGCTACAATTTCTGTTCCTGAACCGAGACTTGTTGTTATACAGCCCTGGGATAAAAACAATCTGAGTGATGTTGAAAAGGCAATTCTCAAATCAGATCTTTCTGTAAATCCTTCAAATGACGGGAACCTGATAAGAATCCAGATTCCTGAATTAACTGAGGAGAGAAGGAAAGAGTATGTTAAGCTCGCTAAAACAAAGGCTGAGGAGTGCAAAGTTGCTATAAGGAACGTCAGAAGAGACGGAAACGATATGATTAAATCTCTGGAAAAGGATAAGGAAGTATCTGAGGATGATGCCAAGGCCACACAGGATAAAATTCAGAAACTTACCGATCGATATGTAGAAGAAACACAAAAGCTTACAGATAATAAAGAGAAAGAGATACTGAATATATAAAAAAATTCCCCCCCTGCGTCAGCTGAAAAGTTTTACTCAGGGGCGGGGAAATTTTTTAAATTCCAACTGTAATTGATGAAAAATTATAAAGAATTAATAGAAGCTGAACCTGTTCCGGACCATGTAGGGATTATTATGGATGGAAACGGCAGGTGGGCAAAAGAGCGGGGCCTCCCCCGGAAAGAGGGGCATAAAAAGGGCGCCGAGGTTATTGAACCTTTGATTGATTGTGCGATTTCAATTGGAATTAAAAAAATTTCACTATATGCTTTTTCAGTTGAAAACTGGACAAGGCCTGTTACTGAAGTAATGGGCTTGTGGGAACTCCTTGAAAATTTTTTCAGGAAGAAGATTGATATTATAAATGAAAAAAATATAAAGATTCAGCATTCAGGTTCATTAAAAAAACTCCCCCCATCCACAGGAAAAGCGATTCGTGAATCAGTAGAGAAAACATCTGCAAATAAAGGGCTTATACTTAATTTTTGTATTAATTACGGCGGAAGACAGGAAATTGTTGATTCAGTAAACAGCTGGCTTGAATCGAGAAAAGCAAATGAGAAAATCACAGAGAAAAAGCTCAGCAGTCTGCTCTATTCACCTGCACTTCCCGATCTTGATCTTTTGATAAGAACCAGCGGAGAATACAGAATAAGCAATTTTATGCTCTGGCAGATAGCATACGCGGAACTTGTCTTTACAGACGTATTATGGCCCGATTTTAAAGAAGAGGATCTCTGCAGGGCTGTGCGGGAGTTTCAGAACCGGGAAAGAAGGTATGGAGGATTATGAGCGTATTGAATATGGAAACCTTTAAGAGAATTGTAAGTGCTCTTGCGGCGCTGCCGCTGCTTGCCTATGTATTAATAACCGCCGATTTCCAGTATTTTCCTATCCTTGCCGGCTCAATTGTTATATCACTCAGTACACTTTATGAGTTTTATATGATCTCGGACAGAGGAGAAATGGGGAGGCCCTTTGTCAAAACAGGACTCTTTTTCGGGCTCCTTATAAACCTGGTTATGTATATTTATGCATTCGGGAAGATGTTCGGTTATACCAGATATTTCGGTGATGTTGATGCAAGGATTATTCTCGGGGTTATTTCAATTTTCATGGTGGTAATTCTTGCCATGCAGCTTTTAACCCGTCCTCTCAAAGGGGGGACCTATTCCATTGCTGTTACCGCTTTTGGTGTATTATATATTGTATTCAGTATTTCCCATTTAATTCTTCTCAGGTCTCTTCAGGATGGCGCTTTTTATATAATAATACTTATTGTTGTGGTTATGATTAATGATACTGGCGCATATTTCGGCGGTGTTTTATTCGGCAGGCATAAGGCAAATATTGCTGCTTCCCCTAATAAATCATGGGAGGGGTATTTTACAGGCCTTCTTTTCAGTATTGTGGGATTTATTCTGGTAAGTGAAATTTTTGCATCTTTCTTTTCCAGGGGACTTTTTACAATGCTTGAATCTGTGATCCTTGGTATCTGCTTAAGTGTTCTTGCAAATATGGGGGATCTGGTGGAATCAGCTGTAAAGAGGGACGGAGGCTTTAAGGATTCCGGATCGATTATTCCAGGTCATGGCGGGATGTGGGATGTATTTGATGCTGTTATGTTTGCGCTGCCGGTTTTTTATTACTATCTTGTATTTAAGGGGATACCCTGATAAAATATGACTGACCTTACTATCCTCGGTTCAACCGGGTCTATCGGCAGATCAGCCCTCCGTGTTGTAAAGGCTATGCCGGAAAGATTTAAAGTTTATGGACTCGGCTGCAATAAAAATATCGACATTCTCTCCAGTCAGATAGAGGAGTTTAATCCCCAGGCTGTTTCTGTAACAGATGGGGCTGCTCTGGAGTCAGAACTTTATAAAAGCATTAAAAATAGATATGCTCATGTGGAATTTCTCGAAGGGGAGCAGGGGCTGGTTGAGCTTGCCCGGAGAAAATGCGGTATAACTGTTTCCGCTATTACAGGTTCAGCAGGGCTGGTTCCATCTATTGCTGCTCTGGACGGATGCAGACGTCTTGCCCTTGCCAATAAGGAGACCCTGGTAATGGCAGGGGATATCTTCATGAATCTGGCAGATGAAAAAGGTGTTGAGCTTATACCTGTAGACAGTGAACATAGTGCTGTATTTGCCCTGTTAAAAGGGATTGATCCGGCGGATGTTATGAGGATAATTCTCACAGCATCAGGAGGGAGTCTCAGGGATTATACCGGTGCAAATTTGGATAATATTACACCTGAAATTGCGCTTAACCATCCTACCTGGAGTATGGGGAGCAAAATAACAATTGATTCTGCCACATTGATGAATAAGGGGCTTGAGGTTATTGAGGCTCATCATCTTTTTAAAATAGATTATGATAAAATCTCTGTTATTATTCATCCTGAGAGCATAATCCATTCCATGGTGGAAACAGCAGACGGTTCTGTGTATGCGCATATGGGGGTAGCAGATATGGCCCTCCCCATACTTAATGCAATGACATGGCCGGAAAAGGTTGAAAACAGTTTCGGCAGGCTTAACTTTTCATCCATAGGGAGCCTGACATTCAGGGAATATGATAAGGAAAGATTTCCTGCCCTTGATCTCTGCTATAAAGCGGGGAGAACCGGGGGGAATAGGCCTGCAGTATTAAATGCGGCAAATGAGGCTGCAGTTTATGCCTTTCTTGACAGAAAGATACGTTTCACAGATATTGTCCCTGTAGTTGAAGAAAGTTTGAGCCGTATACAGCTGATTTCAAAACCTTCTATTGAAGATATTATCAGCATTGATATGGAAGCGCGTATGACAGCAGAGAGCATTATTGAGGAGATAAAATTATGATGACACTCACATATATTTTCGGAGCCCTGGTTTTACTGGGGATGTGTATTTTTATTCATGAGCTGGGGCACCTCCTTGGCGGACGTATGGTTGGAATTAAGGCTAAGGTTTTTTCCCTTGGATACGGGAAAGGTTTTATTAAAAAGAAGATAGGGGATACAACCTATCAGGTTACGCTTATCCCTTTTGGCGGGTACTGCCAGTTTTATGGTGAAGATCCCACAGAGGATAAATCGGGAGAAGGTTATGAATTTTTATCTGCCCATCCTCTTAAAAGGATAGTTACTGTTGCAATGGGTCCTATTTTCAACCTGATTTTCGGTGTAATTCTTTTTTTTATGATGAATCTGATCGGCTACTCAAAAGAGAGTAACCGTATTATTATTCCGGCAGAATATACTGCAGGGACATATATATCACCTGCTCATCAGGCAGGTCTTAAAACGGGTGATACTGTAATAGGGATATCGGGGAAAGAGGTGAGGGCATTTTCAGATATTCAGGCTGAGGTTTTCTTTTCAGAAGGGGAGACACTCCGTTTTGAAGTAGATAGGGGCGGGGATAAGCTTGCCTATGATGTTACGCCAGGGCAGGCTTCCGCACAGGAGGGGAGATTTACAATAGGGGTAATGCCCTATACAAAGGGGATAGCTGTTACAAGGATTGTTTCCGGCGGAATCGCAGCAAGGGCCGGGCTTCTGGAAAACGATATAATATATATGGTTGATAGTACAAGGGTTTATACGCCTGCTGATTTTTCCGGTTATCTTCAGGAGAATAGCGGGAAAAAAGTAAAGGTGAAATATCTGCGAAGCGGATCTGAAGGGGCTTTGGAGATTGTGCCTGAAAAAACTGATATCTTTGTTATAAAAGGGAGCGGTGACAGGCAGGAGGTTTTTACCGGTAATGAGGAGTTTAAGGCTCTTCTTGAAAGCGGCAATGTAAGAATCGACGGGAAAACAATTACCGATTACAGCACTTTTGTTCAGGACTCTGAAAGGGCAAAAGGACGAGACGCAATATTCGACATTGAGGAGAGGCGGATTGAGGGCTCTGTGGAAATTATGCGAAGGGCCATGATCGGTATAGAAATCGGCCTGGTCTTTGATACGGTTCTGGTAAAAATGGGGCCGGGTGAAGGCCTGGTGCAGGCTTTTGTTGAACCATGGAATTTTATTGTAATGAATCTTAAAGGTTTTGGACTTCTTTTTTCAGGGAAGATGGATGTGCGGGAGAGTATTTCCGGGCCCATAAGAATTGCCAAAATTGCCGGTGATGTGCTCTATCACAGGGGACCTTCAGACTTTATACTGCTCATGGCGAAGATATCTATCATTCTCATGCTAATGAATCTTCTCCCTATTCCTGCGGTAGACGGGAGTCATCTTGTTTTCTATACAATCGAGGCAATAAGGGGTAAACCTATCAATGAAAAGATTATGGGCCGGATACAGGGTTTCGGGATAGTCTTCCTTATAACTCTGGGGATATTTGTTATAATAAATGATATTTCCATGCTCCCCTTTGTACAGAATCTGTTCAGGTAGGGGTATAGATTATAGTAATGCAGATTATAGAGGTATGTAAATGATTGATTTAAAAAAATATGAACCTGCCTACAGCAGCGCAGAAGCTTTAGAGCTGGTAAAATCTGTAAGGGAAGAAGAGATGATTCCCAGGGATGGAGCAACTGAGCTTTTCTATAAAATGGCGAGTTATCCGGGGGAATCCTTTTTTATAAATGCAGATAAGAAGGTTGAATTGTTTTATGCGGATACTGATGATTTTATTAATGAAATAAAGGATCAGACGCCTGGATGGGCATTGGAGGCGGATGAAAACCTGGTACGGATAATTCTTCTCTACAGGGAGATGGAAAATGTAATACCTTTGAATTTTATCTTTGATATTTCAAAGGAGTTATACAGGGATTCTTTAAGGTTACTTATGGCCGGAGAAGAATTCAGTCTTACCATGTTATCAATGCTTTACGGCGGGCTTATAGTTGATTCCCGCCATCTCTATAAAATACCTGATCATATAAAGAGTGAGCTCCAGGGGATATAAAAAGGCGAAGTCCCCCGACTCCGCCTTCTCCTGTATCCGCGATTAAGTTTTCTTTTGATTGCCGGGTGAATTAATTCGCCTGGTTTATGCTTATCTTTTTAGGCTTTACCTCCTCGCTTTTGTAAAGTTTCAGGGTTAGAACCCCCTTGTCCAGGTTCGCGTCTACCCTGTTTCTATCTACATCGTAACCGATTTTAAATACTCTGTAATAATCTCTGTCGCTATATTCGGAGTATTTTACATTCTCTTTCTCCTCATGAGACCCTCTTTTTGCGGTAATTCTGAGTTCATTCTCATCTATTACAATATCCAGATTCTCTTTTTTAATGCCGGGCATCTCCATTTTTAAGGAGTAAAGGTCCCCTGTTTCATAAATATCTGTTAACGGAATGTAGACTCTCTGCTCTGCGCCGTTCATTGGAACTTTTCTTTCAATCATCATGACACACCCCCTTTATGATATCTGAATTTTTTTTGGCTTAGCTTCTTCGGACTTTGTGAGCCTGATTTTTAAAATCCCCTCACTTAAATCCGCCTTGATTTCACCGGAATTAACCCTGAATGGGAGTTTGATCGACTTTTTAAATCCGCCGAAGAATCGTTCCCGCCGTATATAGGGATGATTTTCATAATCCTCTTTCTTCTCCCCTCTTATAAACAGAGAGTTGTCAACAAGCTGAATATCAATATCCTCTGCGCTTATCCCGGGCATTACTGCTGAAATTGTAATGCTCTCATCCTCTTCGGTAATCCGTATAGGCGGGAATTCGGTATTCCCTTCATGATCTCTTCTTTCTGTAAAGAAATCATCAAAAACGTTCCTTAGTTTAACCATATCATCAAAAAGATTGTAGGTATACATGGCTGCCTCCTATTTTATATCAATTTTAATCTGTTTTGATTCAATCTGTTCCCCTTTTTTAACAGTAATCAGGAGAACACCATTTTTTAGATCAGCCGAGATATCCTCTGCTCTGACCCCTGCAGGTAAACTTACTGATCTTGTGAATGAACCCGATTTTCGTTCAGAAACCACAAAGTTTTTCCCTGACTCTTTCTTCTCCTCCATCCGTTTCCCGGAAATTGTAAGTAGATTGTTTTCCAGGTTTACATCAAGATCCTTCTCTTCAATCCCGGCAACATCAGCTTTAATGAGGATTTGCCCCCCTTCATCAATCACATCAATTTCAGGGAGCCACTGTGACTCAAAAAGATCGGAGCTGTCGAGCTTGAAAAAATCATCAAAAAGTGTATCAATATTCCTTCTAAAAGAAGAGAGACTTTTTGATGGTGTGCTGTTTGTACGAGTGATTCCGTATTTCATAATATCCCTCCTTTAGGTTATTTTTATTGTTAGCACTCATCTTTATTGAGTGCTAACAATAAAAATATAATAATGACATAAAAAATCGTCAAGCGAATCATGAAATTTTTTTTAAAAAATTAATTTTTTTTTTAAGATTCAAGCTGATCGTTTCTGTGTTTCCATTCAATGGCATATTTGATTAATTCGGGGCTGTTTTTAAGGTCAAGCTTGTGCCGTATGCGGAGTTTATGTGCTTCAACGGTTTTTACGCTGATATTAATTTCTTTCCCAATGTCACCGGTTTTAAATCCCTTTGCAATGAGCTGGAAAATCTGAAATTCCCTGTCGCTGAGCTTTTTTATATCCAGATTATCATTATCCTGCTCATTATTAACAAGTACCTTCAGAAGCCTTGAGGTAATATTCTCACTGAGATAGAGGTTTCCCTCCATGATTTTCCTTATGGCTTTGATTATATTATCTGTGAGGTCATTTTTCATGATATACCCTTTTGCGCCTGCTTTAATGGCGCGCTCAGCATAAAGGTTTTCATCATGCATCGAAAGAACAAGTGATTTAATTGTCGGGTACCTTTTCTTTACACCCTTAATCAGATCTATTCCATTTGCTGCTCCTTTCAGGGAAATGTCTACTACTATGAGATCAGGGGAGTGCTTTTCTATTCCTTTTAAGGCGCTTTCCGCATCCTGCACAGCAAGGCACACTTTCATGTCATCCTCCCGTTCTATAAGCTGGCGGATGCCGTCTGAAACAATGGGGTGGTCGTCAACTATTATAATTTTAATATTATCAGGAATTATGCTGCTCATTTCCCCCTCCTCAAGGTTGAATTTTTACAGGACTGAATATACATGTTACTATTGTACCGCTTCCCGGTTCATCGATTATTTCAAGTCCTCCGCCAAGAGCCCTTGCGCGATATTTCATTATTTCAAGTCCAACGCCCGGTTCTTTCCCGGTTTTACCTTTTATCCCTTTCCCGTTATCAGAGATCTTCAGTATTATCATACTATTTTCAGGGTACATGGATATGGTTATTCTGCTGCATTTTGAATGTTTAATTGAATTGATTACTGCTTCGTCTATTATGTAAAATATTTCTTTAATTATTGACTCATCATCTATTGCTATTTTTTTATCAATCAGAAAATCACATTTTAAGCCGTAATCTCTCTCAATAGTCAGTGCTATGGCATCTATCATCTCCCTGAAGTCGAGACCGCTGTTTTTATATGGAATCAGCCCTCTTGAGAGCCGTCTTACCTCTTCAATTGCTGATTTGATAGCTGTTTCAATTTCATGGACACCATCTGATAATTCAGGGGATATCAATTTCAGTTGATCGTATATGAGTCTCGATTTTATTGCAACTGCAAGAAGATCGTGCCCCAGATCATCATGAAGCGTTATGCCGATTTTTTTTCTTTCAGTATGTATTACCTCAAGTATTCTCGCTTCAAGCTGTACTCTTTCTGTTATATCGTTTGAATTAAATATTATTCCTGTAACTTTTTTATTTTCGGAAATTACCGGGTGAAAAAAAACTTCAAAAAGTCTCAGATTATTATTTTTTTTGATCCAGATTTCTGTATTTGCTTCACTCCCTGATTTGCATTTTTCAAATGAGGCTGAAAAGTTCTCCTTACCCGAACTGATATAGTCTAAATACAGCTGAGGGAGGAGGGGATCTTTCAGGCTATTTAAATCTCCTCTATGGTATTTCTGGAAAGCTTCATTTGATATGAGAAGATTTCCCAGGTGATCGGTGTATGCCATCATACCGGATGATTTTGATACGATTTTTTTGTTAAGTTCTATTTGAGATATTGAAGTTTTTCTGTCAAAAAGTGCTATAATCATTTCTGCTGTGATTCTGAAGGCTGCGGAAAGATCCTTGGGGAAAGTGGGGATTTTTTTTGTTGAGCTGAAGCCCAGGTAGCCCAGAAGTTTGTCAGAAAGGTAGAGCGGGACAAGCATTGCAGAAATAATCCCTTTGCTGAAAACTGTTTCGTGATTAGAGCCTGAGGGGTATTTTATTTTTCTTACATCAGGGAGCATAATTATTTCTGTCCGTTTTTTCCGGCTCCAGCTGTATGGGATATGCTTCATTTTTACTCCACCACTGGTAGGTGTGAAACCGGGGGAGCACCAGTCGTATTGAACAACTATTTCATTATCAGGAGGTGTGATAAGAGCGAGGTAGCATCTGTCTATCTCTGCAAATTCACCTATGAGCATAAGGATTTTCTTAAGCTGGGTATCTATCTCTTCAGTGGGGATGTTCCCTGATTCAAGTGCTATTTTTGTAAGGAGGTTTTCAAACTCCACCATGGATTTCAGCAGAGATTCAGCCCCTGTCTTACCTGTTGTATATTCAGAAATTATTATATATCCTGGATCTTTTTTCGGGCTCCCTGTTTTTATAAGTCTATGAGTAAAAGTCCGCTTCTCCTTTTTAATATTTTCTGCAGATGACTCAATGATTTCCGGATTTTTCCCGGGAGTAGGCTCATTAATATTAAAAAGACTTATAAAAGATAATCCTGATGTATCCCTGTGGAAAAATTTACCTGCCGCCGTATTATGCCATTTTATTGTAAAGCTGTCATCAGTTATGAAAACAAGGCCATTTATGGAGTCAATAATTTTGCCAATCTCATCTCCCTTGAGCATGAACTATTCCTACATCTCCCTGTCAATTGCTGAACCGGACATTGCATCTACAGGGCAGGCAGCCTTGCATAATCCGCATGCTACACATTTTTCCGCATTAAAGTGTACTTCCATTGTTTCTCTGTTTATGTAGAGCGCGTCAACATGGCAAACCCCGGTACAGGCTCCGCAATGAACACACTTTTTTTCATCCCTCTGAATCATTTCAGCAAGGATCTGTACTTCCACACCCTCTTTGCCGAAATATTCCAGGGTTGTTCTTATCTGCTCATCAGTACCCCGGAGTTCCAGTATTATCCGTCCCTCCTGTTTGGGGAATATTCTGGCTTCCAGTACATTAAATATTATTTCAAAATCCCGGGCGATTCTGTATATTATAGGCTTATACATTATTTCTTTTCTGAAGATTAACAATACATTTGTTGATTTCATATTTACTCCTGTTTCTATTGAATAGTTGAAATATTAAAATATCAGTACCGCTATTTTACCTGATACTCCCCTGTGAATTTTAAGACGGGGGGACCAGCTCCACATCCCCCATGACAGCCAGAATGTCCCTGTAGATAATTAAACACCCTCTTACAGAAGGGACTGATAAGGCAAAATTAAGAGCATCTGTGATGCTGCTGTCAGATGTAACCCGGTTGCATGTTTCAGTTGCAGCAGCATCTGCAAAGGCGCCGTCACCGGCAATTATTGTAACAGAATCGGCCTTACCGAAACTGAGGGAGTGGCCGGTTTTAGATGATGAGGTACAGACTGCGCATGGTGTCTGATCATCTTTTATCTTCAATGCCAGCCTGTCTCTGAAATGAATATTATCACAATAGATCCCCATTGTAACAGGGGTGTTCAGCTTCATCCACACATCCCCGCCATTTTCAACTATTATTTCCGGAGAGTCTCCCAGAAGTTTTTTCCCTGTGCATTCCGCAATAGCCCCTGCAACAGCAGCCATTGGCCCGGTTCCTGCAGCTTTTGAGGCTTCATACATCATGGAGAGAATTGGTGTGGAATTTTCCGGATTATCAAGCGGTTCCAGAGAGGTTAAAAAAAGATCTCTGATTTTTATGTGATCCTCAATCTCCTTTCTCAGTTCTGCCAGGTAAAATTGAGCTTTTGCAGAAATATCTGCAAGGGCCCTGATGTAAAGATCGGTTGTGTGAAGCCTTACATTAAAGGTCTTCCATCTGTCATCGCTGCTGTATAATCTGTAGAAACGCTTATCGTGCAGCATCTGCTATCTTTTATTATTATATGGTACAGTGGGAAGGGGTAACTGGGGCGTACCCAGGGTAAAACCCTTCTCAATCCAGTCTTTAAGTTCAATGGCAATATTTTTTGCAGCAGGATAGCTCGATAAAGGGGCTGCAGGTACAGAGCGCCCCTTTATAGTTACAAATCCTGATTTGAGCTCCTGGTATGTTGCATGGTGGATTATTCTGTTCTCACCTTCAGGATAATCGCTGCTGTAATCAATAACAGGAGCCTTGATATCCCTGTCTGATAAACCGGTGAAATATGCAAGGTCTTCATTAAGAATCGGTATGGGTATTCCTATCCCCACCATCAGGGATGTTCCATAACCTGTTATTGAGGCGCCCCTGATATATCTGGTATCCATCTGTTTCATATCTCCGCATACTGCGATTGTTCCCGAACCCCCTGTTACCATGCCATTCTCATCCCTGTCTGAATCGGGCGCGTGCTGTGTCCCCTGCCATGTTACAGCCCCTACAGCACCTCCGAGAAAAATTTTTGTGCCTGTGCCTATTGTCCAGTAGTAGGGATCATTCAGCAGAGGGCTCAGCTGTCCTGCGCTTGAGTATGTTAAATTCCCCATATCCGGTTTAAGAATACCCATGTATGTGTATATGATTTTCTTTGACAGATTGATGCCGCAGTTGTAATTCTGATATGCGTTTCTCGGGTTATATAAAAAAGCGTTTCTAAGATCTTTAATTGTGATTGTCTTTTCAAATTCTTTAAGCGGGTAGCAGTCTGTACCATAGCCTGATGCTCTGAGTTTAACTTTTTTCCCGGCTATCAAATCCTCAATTACGTGCCCCCCTCCATACGAAAAAGTTCCCGGATGAACCATATTAAGGGGATCGTTTTCACGTACCTGTGTGGCGCCGATGTAACAGTCCACAGCAGCAATTCCGCCGTAAGCCTCCACATCATTAAACCATACTTTAGCAGTCCTTATTTTAGGTTTTGTATGACCTATATTTAAAAAAGCACCGGATGAGCACATGATTCCGAAAGTTCCGGTTGTTACTACATCAACTTTTTCGAAAGCTTTTTTTACGCCACGCTCTTTAACTATGTCAGGCATCTCTTCAGCTGTTACAACAACAGCTTCACCTTTTTTTATCTTACTGTTAATCTCTTCATAACTTCTCTTTATTTTTATAGATTCCATTTTAAGCTCCTGCTGCTTTATAACCGGTATTGATATGCTTAACTCACTCTGGATTTTTGTGATACAAAGGGAGTACTTCTTTGCTTTTCCCCCTGTCCCTCAAAGGGGGCACGAGTTATCTATTACCATTCTGAAAATATAATTGTTACCACTTCGATAACTATCCTATTATATTGTTACGCAAATCTTTTGCAAGCTCAACAGTAAAAAAGGATGTTATAATACTTTGATTCATCTACTTGCTCAAGTTTTAATATTACGTGCCCCCTTTGGGGGACAGGGGGCTGACTCCGGAATATGTGGAAATAAACAATATTATTGCTTTCCCCGGAAATTCGGGATGAGCCATCTGCTTAATTCACTCTGCTATATTAGTTTGCTTTATATTATTATGTTCAACTATTTTTTTTTAGTAGAATCAATAATTGGGAAAAACAGAGAAATTTTATATATTATTGATGACACAATGAATAATTATTAAGATATTATCCTGCATATTCTATTTATTGTCACTGTTAATTTTTTAATTTTTATCTGAAATAAAATGCTTTAATATCCCCGTCGCCGTAGGCGGCGGGGATATTAAAAACATCATTATTGCACTAAAAAATATTTTAAGGAATAATTACTGATTTATTGTTTAAATTCAGACTGGCAATTATTGATAAAAAAGCAGGCACATTCCGGAATGCCGGGAAAAGTAATTTTACGGGGAAACAGCTATGAAGCGTTTAAGTATTATAATGATTATATCTCTTATACTTCAGAGTGCTCTATTTGCAGATTATGCAGGGGACACGGAATCTTTACTCCCTGAAGACGCGGGAATTTTTATTAAAACAAAAAAAATCACTTATCTGCTGAAAACAGTAAACTATGTTTCATCTACCCTCCTGGAAGGGGAAGGTAAAAAAGCATTTAATGAAAAGAGAGAGGAATTCCGCAAAAAAACCGGGGTCGATTATCTCAATGGTGAATCGCTTAAAAGAAACGGAATTGATATTGATAGACCAATCAGCTTTGTGAGTTACGAGAAAGACAATAATCTGGATGTAATGGCTTTTCTTGTTCCGGTTATAAATGAGAAGGAATTCCCCCTTAAGTTTGTCCAGATAGTCAGAAAAATCAGGGGAGATGACGATGTTGATATTTATCCGGTGATAACAGATTACAATGGATCAGCATTATACCAGATACATAAAGATATTTTTATTACCACAATCGCGGGGTATGCGGTAATTGCATCTACAGGTGATCTTGTTAAAAAGATAATTGACCGGAAAGGGGAGAGTAGAGGGTCTCTCATATTAAACAGTGATTATTCTGATTATATTTCAAAAAGGAAAAAAACATATGACATCAATATTTTTCTTTCAGGAAAATTTATAAAAAAACTTGTGGAATCGGTTCCTGGAATGAGAGAATTCGCTTCACTTGATACTATTGAACAGGAAAAGGAATTTTTGTATGCTCAAAAAGTTATGATGAACACCTCGGGTGAATCTTCAAAAGAGGAAACTAAAAGTGTTTTTGATGAGCCTATGGAGTCTCTTGAATATGCTTCGGGTGGAATTGGTTTTGACGGCAATAAGCTGCAGGTTCACGGATCAGTAAAACTGGACAGTAAAAGTGAATATTCCGGTGCAGTTTCTGCACTTCTGAAAACAGGTGCTGTTGGGAGAATGCTTAATATGACAGATGCTGATTTTTCCTTTTTCTTTTCTTATAATCTTCAGAATCTGAAAGAACTTTGTTCCCGGGGTGAATCATGGTGTAGGGAATATGATGAAATAAAGAATGAATTTAAAACCGAAACGGGTGTGGATTTTGAAGAAGAATTTTTACCAGCTTACAGCGGTGCAGCCACAGTTATGTATGGGGACCCTGCGAATAATGATAAAAAAGGGGATCTGGTAATATTTCTTTCCATGAACAGCGGATTTTCCGCTTCAAAAATATGGCTTAAGGCCAAAAAACATCTTTCAGGAAAATATGGCAATAAAGGCAGCTTTGGTGAAGATAAGTACGGAAAAGGATCGGGCGGATTCTGGTTTAAGGATAAAAAGGGGGAGACTGTACATGTCGTTTATGATTCAAAGGGATTGTATTTAGGTACTTCAAGGGAATTTACTATAAAAGCCCTGGAAAGTAATACTTTTAACAATACTAAGAATCCGGGCCGGCTGGGACGTTTTATTAACCCTGACACTTATCTTATTTTTTATTTGAGAAACAGCGGTCTTTTGAAATCTCTTGTAGCAGGAACAGGCGGGGCGAAGGGTATATATTCAGGTCCTCTGGCCAGGCTTGGAGAGATTTTTATTTATGGTGAAAAACAGGATCATTATTATTCAATCGATTTTGACATTGAATTTAAATAAGGTTTAATCACATATGAAGTATATATCCGGTCCTGTTAATTCAAGGAGGCTGGGGCGTTCAGCCGGTATTAATCTGGTCCCTTTTAAACTTTGCTCCTTTGATTGTGTTTATTGCGAGTGCGGATGTACAACCGCCTCAACCGCTGAAGTAAGGGAATACATCCCTTACGGAGATGTGGTAAGAGAGATAGATGAATTTATTTCAGGTAAACCTGAATTTGACTGTTTTACATTTTCAGGTTCAGGAGAACCAACGTTAAACAGCAGGATAGGGGATGTTACAGCATATATAAAGTCGAAAAATATCACTCAGAATGTGGTTGTTCTTACTAATAGTTCAACCATGCCCCGAAAAGAAGTACGGGAAAGACTTCTGGAGGCTGATATTGTTATACCCACATTAAATGCAGCCAGCAGTGATATATTTAAAAAAATTATGAGACCCTCATTTAATATTGAACCGTCTCAGATTATTGAAGGCCTTATTGAATTCAGGAAAGAGTATTCAGGGCTTATTTATCTGGAGGTTTTTATTGTACCGGACCTTAATGACAGTGAAGAGGAGCTTCTAAAAATTCGTGATGCTTCAAAGCTTATAGGGCCTGATGAGGTGCATATAAATCATCTGGACAGGCCTGGAACTGAAGAGTGGGTTTCCTCTGCAGCAACAGAAAAACTTATTGCTGCAGGTAAACTCTTTCTTCCCATTCCGGTTAAAATACTATCAAGGCCGGTTATATCTCTCCCCTGAAATTTTTTCTTTTATCTGATTTTTATATATTCCACTTCGCAGGATGCTCCTGAACCTGGAGATGTTTTCAGCAGGTATGTACCGGGCTGGTTAAACCGTTCATCATGAATCGGAGGTATGCGGCCTGCAACCATGTCTCCGTCAATTCTGAACTCGGCAAAATTCATATCTCCGGATATAATTTCGTAAACATGCCATTGGGATGTATCCAGGGGTATTATTCTTCCGTTAACATCAACACTCTTTTCATGTAAATTAAGGTAGAAGGTTTTATTTTTATCTGCTGAAATTGCCGCGATGAAAACAGGGTCACCGGAGACAAACCGTGCCTTAATCCGCAAAGTGAATCCCTGTCTGCTGCTGTATCTGTTGAAGAGTCCGGAAGCTGATCCTTCTCCTGCATTGAGGATAAGTATCTTTTTCTCCCCCTCTTTGCGGAAGTTTATGCCGCTTTTCCCGCTGCTGTTTAAATGAATCCAGTTTTCAGGCGTATTGGAATCGCTCCATGAATTAAAATATTCCTCAATACTCCAGGTTTCCGCAGCAGTTTCTATTACGATTGTTGCAGGATCGGGAGTTTTTAAAAATTTTCCGAAAATCCATCCATTTATACCTCTGAGAGTTGCCACTCTGTACCAGTAGTCTCTTGAATCGCCAATCTGCATTGTGTCCATTGACTTTTCCAGCTGAATGAGTATTTCCTCTTTTACAGTTTTGCCGATCTGGTCCCCTGTAAGACCGGGGGAATTTCTCAAATTCACTCCATCACCTTCTGAAAGAAAAATGCGTGATGCCTCCTGACTGGTGGGATATTGCACCATATAGTTGAGAAGCATCTTCTGCAGAAAGTCATTTCCTGATGATTGGATAGTCATGCCGTCCCGGAGGGAGTCAAATATCATTGCAACGATCTGCGGTGTATATGCGGAATTGGGAAATTTCGAGTTAAAACGTCCAATAGCCTGAAAGAGGTTCTCAGGAGCAGTGTTATTTATTCTTGTAATTTCAAGGAAATCAAGGTCTTCAAGAAAGGGGCTCCCCCTGTAGCGTGACAGGAATTCATTATAAAACCCGCCCCCTGAAGCTATTCTGCTCATCTTAACTGATTCTATAAAGTGAAGGTCTCCGGAAATTCTGCTGTTAGTTGAAGCAATTATTTCCTCTATCCTTTTATATGCTTTTTCAAAATCACCGGTTCCCCGGTTTTCCGCTGAGGCTGCTTTCAGATATTTTTTATTTTTTGCTTCAAGTTCAAGTGCAAGATCATTTATTGCCCTGCACCTGTAGTAATACATTTTTTCAGCTTCCCCCGCTTCTGCTGAAGGGAGGAGGGTGTTCAATATGGTAATTGAACGGACATAGTTCTTTTTTTCATATTGCCTTATAGCTGTTTCAATAGTGTCGCTTTTCTGAAAAACATAAACCAGAAGCAGGACAATCGCTGTAAGGAATGATGCTAAAGCAATAATCGCGGATTTTTTAAAAATCATTTTTTAATCTCCATTTCAGTCAAGTGAATCTTTAATCATGATTTCAATAAGCCTGTGTGCTGCAGGGATATAGAGGCCGGTATCTTCTGCAGTTTTTTCACAATATGCAGCGGCTTTCCCTCTTTTCTCATTCTCCAGCTCCCCCCCTCTGCTGTATATGCTGAATGGAACTGGATCATCTGTATGAGTCTTTAAACTTATTGGGGTGTGGTGGTCAGGCATGAGAAGTATGGAAAAACGGCTGTACTCCCCCTCCATAGCCCTGGTAACAGGCCCCACGATTTTTTTGTCAAAGTCTTCAATAGATTCAATCTTTTTTTCCAGACTCCCTTCGTGACCCGATTCGTCCGGGGATTCAACGTGAAGAAAGACATAGTTGCATTCTTTTATAAGGGAGATCAGGGCTGATGCTTTACCTTCATAATTTGTATCAATATACCCGGTAGCACCTTCTACATAATAAGGCTCCAGACCTGCAGCTACCCCAATACCGTGGATAAGGTCTACTGCTGAAATCGTGTAGCCATGGAGCCCGAATCTGCTTTCCAGGGTTTCGATTGCCGGTTTTTTACCACCTCCCCAGAGCCATATAGATTCAGGATTACCCTGAAGCTTTTCAGTACCATTTTTTATTTCCTCTGAGTCAGCTATAATTATTAGGGCCTTCCGCATCAGTTCTTTGAGCATGGAAGATCCATCACCTGAGGGGAGATATTTCTCTGTATTTTCACCCTGGATATCGTGAGGGGGGGTTGTTTCAGCAATGCTGCTGTAGGGGTAGTTTCTCCAGACCATGAGATTTCTGTAGGAAACACCGGGGTAAAATTCTATATCAGCATCAGTAATTCCTCTGGAAATTGCCCTGATTACTATTTCAGAAAGGGCGCTGTCAATATGTGAAGCAGTGAAGTCTTCCATAATGCTTCCTGCGGCATTTACTATATTGCACCTGAAAGCCACATCGTCAGCTCCAAGATTAATCCCCATACTTATAGCTTCAAGAGGCGCCCTTCCTGTATAGTTCAGAGCCGGATCGTAACCGAAAATTGAAAGATTCGCAGTATCGCTTCCGGGGGACATCCCCTTCGGTACTGTGCTGGTAATCCCGGTTATACCCTTTGATGCAAGGTAATCCATGTTTGGTATATGGGCATGTTCCAGTATTGTTTTGCCGCCCAGGGCTTCAATAGGATGATCTGCCATACCGTCACCCAAAAGAACAATATATTTCCTGTCATTATTATTCATAAATACCGCCGGTTAATTCGTTTATTTCTGCCATGAAGAGGTTTTGGTAAAATTCAAGGCAATATGTATAAGAATTTATAATATACCAGAGGAACAAATATTCAGAATTTTACTCTCCTGTCAATATATATTAAAATCTGCAGGCAAGGGGGTATTCCCACTATGAATAATGGAGTAAAAAGAGAATTTTGCTAAAAAAAATGAAAAAAATGAAAAAAAACATCATATAGATAAAACAGGATGATATTTAGTTATATGTTTGCTTAAATCTTTTTAATCGGCTGAGAGTGAGTTTAATCAGGCTAATTTACTGCACCAAAGGGAACGAAAATTCGAACAGGGACAGGTGTCCCGATTTATTCTCTGTTCTTTGAAAACTGTATAAAGGTTTAGAAGGCTGTCTGCCCGGCTTTTGATTGAACTCGCAATGTATTTGCCCAGGATTAGAATTTCCATTGATCCCGGTTGTTGCATTACAGCCGTTTACTGGTATTAAGCAACTGATTCTTACTGCCTTAGAATCGGTGCGGCAAGGAAGCCAGCTATAAACAGAAACAAAGGAGTGTAAAATGATTATCAATCACAACATGAGCGCGATTAACGCAAACAGAACATTAAAGTTTACCCATTGGGGAGTTGCCAGTCAGATGGAAAAACTCTCTTCAGGTGAAAGGATCAACAAGGCGGGTGATGATGCTTCCGGTCTTGCGGTTTCTGAAAAGATGAGGACCCAGATCCAGGGTCTAAGACAGGCTGAAAGAAATACAGAAGACGGTATGTCTTTTGTCCAGACAGCTGAAGGTTACCTTAACCAGACATCTGAAATTATTCAGAGAGTCAGGGTTCTGGCAATACAGGCAGCTAATGGAATCTATTCAGCCAGTGACCGCCAGCTTATTCAGGTTGAAGTATCAGCCCTTGTTGATGAGGTGGACAGAGTTGCATCCCAGGCGGAGTTTAACAGGTTTAAAGTCCTCATGGGAGAATTCTCCAAGACTAATCCCAGGGCAAGTATGTGGTTTCATATGGGGCCTAATCAGAATCAGAGGGAAAGAGTATACATAGGTACCATGACAGCTGCCTCTTTTAATTTTAAAGATGCAACTGGAAGTGTAGTACTCTCTCTTGAAAGTCCTGAAGGCGCCAATGCCTCATTAGGCGTACTTGACGATGCATTGCAGAGATTGTCAAAGCAGCGTGCCGATTTGGGAGCCTATTACAACAGACTCGATTATGCTGCAAGAGGTCTTATGACTGCTTATGAGAACACTCAGGCAGCCGAGTCCAGGATAAGGGACGCGGATATGGCTGAGGAGATGGTTGAATTCACCAAAAACCAGGTTCTTGTTCAGTCAGGCACATCAATGCTTGCGCAGGCCAATGTGCAGAGTCAGTCAATATTAAGACTAATTGGTTCATAACTAAACCTTTTATACAGTGGGAAGATCAGTTGAATATTTTTAGTATTTAACATGGTTCTTTGAAATTAACCGGTTCTCAGACTCTCTCTAAAGAGCTGGAATTGCTGTAATCCTGTAAAAGTCCGGTATTTCCGGCAGCTTGTAATGTCGGGAGGGCATTACCGGCTGTCGGAGATATTTCGGACAGCACTTGTTGCCAGGATTATGGGCAGTCCGGCAATTAGTAGGAGAAAACCTCCGGATCATATGATCCCGGCTTGCGGCATGATGTTGCAGCTGAAAAACCTGAACTGTAAAAATAAAGGTGGCAGTTCAGTACATCAAACAAGGGAGGGTCACAATGAGAATCAATCATAACATGAGTGCCATATTCGCTAACAGGCAGATGCAGAATGTAGCTGCAAGACTTGATAAGTCTATTGAAAAACTCGCATCAGGCGAGATGATCAACAGGGCCGGCGATGATGCTTCAGGGCTGGCGGTTTCGGAAAAAATGAGAACCCAGATTAATGGGCTCGTTCAGGCTGAAAGAAACGCGCAGAACGGGCTTTCATTTATTCAGGTTGCCGAAGGATCATTTCAACAGCTTAACGATATTATGCAGCGCATCAGGTCACTTGCAGTCCAGTCAGCTAACGGAATTTATTCAAATAGCGACAGGGTGCAGATCCAGGTTGAGGTTTCTCAGCTTGTAGATGAAGTAGACCGGATTTCTACATCTGCCGAATTTAACAGGCTGAAAATGCTTACCGGTTCATATGCTAGAGATAGCAAAACCGCAAGCATGTTCTTCCATGTTGGAGCAAACAGTGGTCAGAGAATAAGAGTCTATATCTCTACGATGAATGCGCAGGCTTTAAGTCTAATGGAAGATGGCAAAAAGCGTTCACTTTCAACGGTAGGGCAGGCAAACTCCATGATAGGTTATGTTGACAGCGCTCTTGAAAGGCTGAATCGACAAAGGGCAGACCTGGGAGCTTATTATAACAGACTGGAAAATACGATTGGAGCCTTAAGTTTGTCGTATGAAAATATGATGGCTGCGGATTCTCGACTGCGGGATGTGGATATGGCAGCAGAAATGGTTAATTTCACAAGAGACCAGATTCTTGTTCAGAGTGGTACTGCGATGCTTGTTCAGGCAAATTTTAAGCCTAAATTAGTTATGAAACTGCTGGAATAGGAATCAAATCTCAGAAAAATCAGCCCTGCAGTGCGGCTGATTCCCTCTCCGGTTGGGAGACCGGAGAGGGGCACTTTTTTTTTAATGGGGGCATGGATGGTTTTTTAGTTTTAAGCATGGAGGCACGTGATGGATATAGTAAATATTGTTGATAGTTTCAGTAGAACAATGGGGATTCATGGCAGGAGCATACATGAGAGGAATTACCGTGACACCGGTGAATCCGTTATTGAAAGAAAAGAGCCCCTGGACATGGATCTTGAGAGTACAATAAAAAATCTTAATACTTTGAGTAAGAACTTTAATGAAAAGGTTCAGTTTACTCTACACGAAAAAACAAACCGGATTATTATAAAGGTTGTTAATTCGGATACAAATGAAGTGGTGAGGGAGATCCCTTCCAGATATTCAATCAAGCTTCTTGAGCATGTTCAGGAATATCTGGGGCTATTTATTGATGAATCAAGATAGAAGAGTTTTTTAGATATTTTTATATATTATAATTTTTACCCGGTTATACTTGGCTGTTATATCTATGCCTTTTTATGAATTCCATTAATCTATCCCCGGCAGGTCTGCATATTTGTAATCATCCTCTTTTTATGTCACATTTTGCTTAACTTTTTTTAAGAATCTGCCGATAATCAGTATTATAGAGGTAATCATGCCCGGAATAGCTGCTCTTTGATCTATCATATGATAAACTTTATTCAGGCATGATCGATACTGATGGTAACATTTTTATAGGCTTTTAAGTCTAATCATTAAAGCCCTATAAATGGAGGATAAATATGCCTGTAACAATGGGGGGAATGGCTTCCGGAGTTGATACGGATTCCATTATTGAAAAACTTGTTGAGGTGGAATCTCAGCCTATAAGGCAGCTTGAGAAGAGCAAAGTCAAGAGCAATGGACGTAAAGAGGTTCTCGGTATTGTAAGTTCTCAGCTGAAAGACCTTGACTCAAAGGCCAAAGATCTTTACGGCTTCAGAGCATCCTATGATGAAAAAAAATCGGTTTCTTCTGACCCTGCAGTGCTTGATGCAACTGCTACAAAATATGCTGATATTGGTAATACCTTAATTGAAGTAGTTGAGGTGGCATCTAACCATAAAATTACAACAGATACTATTGATGGTGATAAAAAACTACCTGCAGGGAGGCTGGTTGTTGAAATTAATGGGGAAACCAAATCTATACGATTCAGGGGCGGTAAACTGAGCAGCCTTGCTGACGCAATAGGTGAGGAGGCATCTGAACTTCTTTCTGTAAGTTTTATTAAGACTTCAGGAAATGATCATATAATTGCAATAACTTCAAAGGTTCCAGGGAAAAAGGGGGAGATTAAATTTTCCGGTTCCGAGGAGCTTCTTAAAGAATCAGGCCTTATTACCGGTAAAAAAAATGATAAAAGTGAAGATACTCCTGTAGTCTTTGACCGGAAATATTTTTCCTCTTATCAGGGTGAATATAAACCGGAAAGAGCTGATGGTTCTCTTCAGGTGGCAGGGGATGGTAAATCTGTCTCAATAAAAGGACAGATATGGCAGGAGTATGAACTCCCCCTTGGCGTGGATATTGCCAAAGATACAATATTGAGTTTCAATTTTAAGTATATAGAAGAGGAAAAAGATGTTGTCCCCTACAAGGTTGAGACAGGACCGGAAGAGGAAGTTAATATAAAGGGGATAAGAATAAAGAGCTATAATATATCACGTATAAGGCCTGTTGATGAAAAGGATACAGAAAAATTTGACAGCATTATTGGTGTCGGTGTCGTAAGCAGTGATGATAAAGGACGGTCTGAAAAGATTTATCCCGTATCACCCGACGCTTCCGCAAAGCAGGAAATACCAGTAGGGAAGGATTTTGAAGGGAGGAAAATTTCAAGGATTGTATTTTATGCAAATACCGGGGAGGCGGTATTCAGTGAGCCGGTTTTTGCCACACCGGTAGCAGATACCGGTGAATTTGAATTAAAAAATATTATTGAAGAACCTAAAAACGCCATTCTGAAAATTGACGGGATAGAAGTTGAGCGGGAAAGCAATAGAGAACTTAATGATGTTGTAAAGGGACTTGTCCTTGATGTTAAGAGAAAGTCTGTTCACCCTGTTGAATTAAGGGTGAGTCATGATATAGATCAGCCGGTTGAGCGGATAAAAAAGTTTGTTGAATCCTATAATGCTTATATTGAATTACACAGTAAAATAACAAAAGCAGTTAAGGTTGATAAACCGGGGGAATCACAAAAGCTTGACGAAAGCGGTATGTTTGTTGGGGATATGACATTAATACGGCTGGAAAACGCTCTTAAAAGTGTTGTTTCTGGCGCCTACCCGAGCAGGGCGGAAAAGCCTATAAAAATATTTACTCAAATGGGTGTTTCCACAGGGAGTGTGAATTCAAGCTGGGAAACTATTCAGCAGGGGAAGCTGGTAGTTGATGAAGCTGAATTGAGAAAAGCTATAATTGAAAACCCGGAAGGTGTGCGTATGTTTTTCGGGTCAGATTATGAAGGGGACAACAGGGTGGACAGCGGAATGGCTTTTTCCCTTGTTCGTACACTGACTCCATATATATCTTTCGGTAAAAACATAATTGAAACAAAAATTGAGCTTGAAGACAATTCAATTAAACTTGCCAATGAAAGAATCCAGAGACATGAAGCTCATTTGAAGCAGTTTGAAGAGAAGTTGAAGAAAAAATTTGCATCCATGGAAAAAGCGATTGCAGGTTCAAAAAGTCAGCAGAACTGGCTTAATCAGCAGACTGGTAATAAAAATAACGAGAACTAAAAATTGATGGGTACCTTTCTTTTCGGGGGATGAATTTTTCTGTTTCACAATATTTTCCCGGTTTTTTTCTTTATTTTTGCAGCCGGGATTTTAAAATATCCGGGTATTAATAATATTTTCTGGAGGACTGAATGGATATTCAGATTAATAATTTTCCCGTTGAGATTGAACTTGAAGAGGAAAAAACTGTTAAAGATGTTGTAGATTCAATATCTGACTGGGTAAATGAGAGGGAGCTGATCTTTATCGGTATAGATATAGATGGTAATCATTTTGGTATTGATGAGGTGCCTGAACTTTCTATAGACGGGGTAAACGTTTTGAATTGTATTGTCCAGTCACGGGCTGATATTGTTTATGAAACACTTAATGAGGGGATAATCTACTGCGACAGGGTTATCGACTATATGGTTGAAATCAGGCAGGATGGAGCTGAAGCTGATGAGCTTGAAGACCTGGTTTCCGGAATGGAATGGCTTCAGGATGTATTCTCCACGGCTACCACTCTCCTGAGTATGAGTCTGGAGGATGTTCAGTTCAGGGATCATAACGCGGCCTATTATGTTAATCAGCTTCTTGATATGAAGCACACAATTATAAAATATTTATCTGAAATGAAAGAGAAGGAGATGCCTGCCCTTGATGAAAATCTGTTTCATAATCTCAAGGAGATTTTTGCCATATTTATGGTGAGCCAGGAGATGAAGCGGCTGATTGTTGAAAGTATTGATTCACCCGATACTCTTCTCGTATCGCTTCAGGAGATTCGTAAAGTGCTGCCTGAACAGGTAAAAAATCTTGAGGAGACTGCGGTTGCTTATCAGTCAGGAAAGGACGAGGAGGCTGTTGAAAAGCTTTTTCAATTTATCGATTTTATGTTCGATTATACACGGACATGCTACCAGATAGCGCCGGTGTTTAATGTAGATCTCAGGGAGATAGTTATTGATGAAGTTTCTCTTGATGATAAAAATCGTGAACTTCAGAATCTGCTTCATGACACTCTTGATGTTATGGAGAATAATGATATGATAAGTCTTGCTGATATTCTCGAATATGAGATAATGGAATCGATTAAAAATATTGATAAATATATCGATATTCTTCTTGAAAACATTATTGACTAATAAAACTCTATCATTCCCCTTAAACTTAAATATTTCTGAATATACCCTGTTTTGGCAGATTTTATCCCTCCCTTTAAGGGAGGGTTATAATGAAAATCACCTGAAATATCAATATAATAATTGGAGTCATTACCGTGTCTGAAGATAAACATAAAAAACTATGGGGCGGCAGATTTTCCGGCAAAGCCTCAGATGTTACTGAAAGGATGTCCAAGTCTGTACATTTTGATTCCCGTCTGTACAGGCAGGATATCAGGGGGTCTATTGCTCATGCGAAGATGCTCAGGAGGATAAATATTCTCACCGATTCTGAGCTGAGTGATATAATCAGCGGGCTGAAGGGTATTGAAGCGGAAATTGATCAGGGTATTTTCCCTTTCCTATCTTCAAGAGAGGATATACATATGAACATCGAAGCTGCTCTAACCGAAAGGATAGGGGAGGCTGGTAAAAAACTTCATACAGGGCGTTCAAGGAATGACCAGGTTGCAGTTGATGTGAGGATGTATATAATTGATGAGTCGGTATATATAAGGGAACTCATCAGCAGGCTTATGAATACCCTTATTGAACTGGCGGAAAATAATAGTGATGTTCTGATACCTGGTTATACACATCTTCAGGTGGCTCAGCCGGTGCGTTTCAGTCATCATCTTTTAGCCTATGCATGGATGTTTTTACGTGATAGAGGGAGGCTCGACAGTGCTGTTAAAAATGCCTCACGCCTCCCCCTGGGGTGCGGCGCCATGGCCGGGGTTAACTATCCCAATGATAGAGACTTCCTAATGAATGAACTTGGATTTGATGAACTTATATATAACTCCATGGATGCTGTGAGCGACAGGGATTTTGTCCTCGATTTCCTTTATTTTTCATCTGTGCTGGGGATGCATCTTTCCAGAATCAGTGAGGAGATTATTCTCTGGTCAACTTCGGAATTCAGCTTTATCAAACTCCACGATTCTGTTACAACTGGTTCATCAATTATGCCGCAGAAACGGAATCCTGATGTTGCTGAACTGATCCGCGGAAAAACCGGGCGTGTTTACGGAAATCTTTTTTCACTTCTCACTATACTTAAGGGGCTCCCAATGACATATAACAGGGATATGCAGGAGGATAAGGAGCCTCTCTTTGATTCCATTGATACTTCAATTCTTGCGCTTGAGGGTATGATCGAGATGCTTTCTTCAGTAACCATAAACAGTGAAAAAATGAAGAGAGCAGTCTACAGTAATTATTCCACAGCAACTGATCTGGCAGATTATCTTGTGAAAAAAGGTGTTCCTTTCAGGGAGTCCCATGAAATATCGGGTAATATTGTAAGGTACTGCGAAAAAGAGAATCTTGATTTTTTCACTTTGACTATAGATAAACTTAAGAATTTTTCTGATGTTTTTGAAGATGATATTACTGAAGTTCTGGATCCTCTGGAGTCGACTGAAAGAAAGCTTTCAAAGGGGAGTACATCCAGGGTTGAAATTGAAAGGCAGATATCAATACTGAAAGAAAAAATATAGCCGGTTCCTGCATTGAAAATTATATTTAAAATAATTAAGGGATTATTTCTGAGTGCTGCAGTTGTTTTTCTGCTCATAATTTTCCCTGATATTTATATTACAGTTTATTCCTCTGTTTATATTTTTAATGATATTGAAGATGTCCCTTCTAATAAATGCGGTCTTCTCCTTGGCACAAGCAAGTACAGGCCGGAGGGGGGTGTTAACCCTTATTTTAAGGAGAGGCTCGATGCTGCAGCGGAACTTTATAAATCGGGGAAGATTGAATTTATTATTGCCAGCGGTGATAACAGCGAAAAATATTATAATGAGCCGAAGGTAATGATTAATAGTCTTATTGAGCGGGGTGTCCCATCGGAAAAAATTATACCCGATTATGCCGGTTTCAGGACCCTTGATTCGGTAATCAGAGCAAGGGACGTTTTCGGCCAGAATTCAATTACCCTTATCTCTCAGAAGTTCCATAATGAGCGGGGGATTTATATCGGCAGAAAACATGGAATGAATGTTGTGGGATATAATGCCTCCGATTCATATGAGCCGGGAAGCCTTAAGATAAGGATTCGTGAGGTGTTTGCCAGGATGAAAGCATTTATTGATATCCATATAATTGCTGAGACACCAAAGTATCTGGGGGATAAGATAGAGATTAAGTAATTCTATATTATTCTAGAATGGGGATTCAATTCTAATATATGTACTATAAGTTGGGATTAACTTGAAAATAATTTTCAAGTTCTCCTTGACTATTTTTTTGTATAATTATCCTCTAACCTACTGGCATAGATTAAGGGTGGATAAATGAATAAAATGGAGAAATGCAGCCGGCGAATGAAAGCTTTTATATACAAATTATTTTTTTCCTTGAAAGAGAATTTATTTAATTTATTGAGATCCTTTGTGGCGGGATTTGGCATTCTCTTTCTTGTGATATTCTTTGCACTTTATATTTCAATACGCGAGTCGGTTACAGCATATATTGGCGGATCTCTTCTTGATAACCTTGCCAGTGATGAAATTAAAATAGTGCATCGTAATTCTAAGTCACTTGACTTTATTAAAACTGCAGATTCTCCTGCTATTGCCCCGGCTTTAGCCGCGCAAATTAGAAGAATGCCCCACTTCAGCGAAATTAATGCGCTAAGCAGGGTGGGGTTTAATGTGCGAATAAGAGGGGAGCTTTTAGGTAAGAGAAGTGAGGTTTATCTACCTGTATGCGGTATGGATAGATCGGCTCTTCGCGGGAAGGTGGAGAACTGGAGGGGCTTTGTCGGGAAAGACCCTGTGCCGGTTATTGTTCCATCTTTTGCTGTTGATATACTTAATAATTATCTGGCTATGAATAGCATTCCTGCTATAGCTTCAAAAGAGTTTGTAGGTTTTCCTGTTGAGCTCAGGTTTGTTACCGGTAAAAGGAATATGGAGTCTTTCAGGTCGTATAAGTTTGACGGTGAAATACATGGATTTACTAATCTTGTCAACTTTACAGGGATTATTCTTCCATCTTCATATCTGGAATCCCTGGCAGCCAGATATAGAAAGGAGACCGGCAGGTCTGCAGGATTCGAATATGTTGTAATATACGCTAAAGTAAAGGATACTGACATGCTTCCTGAGATTGAAAAAAATCTCAGGGCTATGGGGCTCAAAGTTGAGTCTCAGAAGGATATTGTTGAAAAGACTAAGCAAACCATGGCTGTAATTGATGCTGTTTTTATGGCCATTCTTGCTGTCTTTTTTATTGTTTCTGTTATTTCTATCTTCAATTCATATCTGACTCTTGTTTATATCCGGAGCCAGAAGTTTTCTCTCAAAAGGGTTCTGGGTTTTTCAAAGATTCAGATTCTTTTCTTCTTTCTTGTTGAGGCTGCTTTTATTGGAGCTTTTTATGGAGGGGCTGGCTTTTATCTGGGTAATGTAATTATTAAATATGCTAATGATTTTATCGCAAAATGGATACCCTTTCTAACATCTGTTTCACTAAGTCCTAATGGGGGTGATGTGCTGATCCTTTCTATTATGCTTTCATCTTCAATATGTGCTGCTTCGGCTTTTGTCCCGGCTATTTTTGCCTCAAATATAAATCTGTTTAAAGCTATCAGGAGATAATGATGCTGCTTGATCTAAAAAATATTTCTCTCTCCTTCGGTAAAAGAAAAATACTGGACAATGTCTCCTTCACTGTATCAAAGGGGGAGATTATTGCCATCACGGGTAAAAGTGGTACAGGTAAAACATCTCTTCTGGGGATTATTTCCGGTCTCCTTGATCCTGACTCAGGTGAAGTTTTATATAAAGATGAAAATCTTGTAAAATGGTGGGATTTTAAAAAATCTGCTTTTAGAAACAGAAAGATAGGTTTTGTTTTCCAATTTTTTAACCTGCTTCCTGATCTAACCGCATATGAAAATATACGCTATCCTTCTCTTAAGCTTTTTTTCCCGAAAGATGTTCACAGGGAGATTGTTGATATCTCATCTGTGTTGGGTATTGATGGGATATTGCAGCAGAAGCCCGTTACTCTTTCAGGCGGGGAGAGACAGCGTGTTGCTATAGCAAGAGCTGTTATAAATAAGCCCTCCCTTCTTCTTGCTGATGAGCCCACAGGTAATCTGGATGTTGTTACTGCTCTTGAGATTAAACATCTTTTTGCCAGACTTAGAGAGGAGAAGGGGATATCAATTGTTATTATTACCCATGATCAGAAATTGATTGAAATTGCAGACCGTCATTATCATCTTGAAGAGTGCAGGCTGACTCTTGTGGAGAAGAAGCCTGTTGCAGTATCTGTAGAAAAAAAGCGGAGAGCGTCAACTGTGAAGCCGTCTGGTTCATCTGGAAATAAAAAGGCTAAAGACGAAAAAACAAAGGCGGTTAAGCCCGGATCTTCAAAAAAAATTTCCGGTGCCGTATCCCCCGGGGTTACAGCAAAAGATAAGGCAAAAGCAAAGACAAAGGTTGTAAAAAAGAAGACCCTTTAAAATGTCGTACTGTCAATGTTTGATGCCTTCATCATCTGCTCTTTTAAGTCGGATCTTGAGGTAGCTGCCATTATTGTCCGTGATCGCCACTGTGCATCATTTTTGAGATATCTTGTTGAAAGCCCGATTGCGTCATAGGTGTAAATAATACTTGTTTTACCATCTTCGTCAAGGTATTCTCTTTTACCTGAAGGGACGCAGTATAGTTCGGCATTACGCAACAGTATTTGTCTCAGTTCTTTGTCATCTGATTCTTTTATTATTCTGTGCATCCTTTTGGACTCAAAGATTACTGAGTAGCTTTTTGATCTGTCGTAAAATGTGATTGTCTTTTTTTCATCATTGAATTCAAAGAAGCTATGATCTGTAAAGATTAACAGATCTCCTCTATTTAGGTATGGTCTGGCCATAAGCATGATTATGGAAAACTGTACCTGATTCATATAAAACTGCTTAAGGTACTCCAGTCTTCTGTTCTGAATATCCCTCTGATCTTTTGATGCTGGATTACGCAGAGTATCCTTCTTCATTGCTATCAGCCGATCCAGGTTTGCCCCTTTTGGACTCTCCCGCAGGGCAAATCCGGAGTAATTGTTTTCTGATTGAGAAGCAACTACAGGCGGGTCTTTAACATCTGATTTTATTTTATCCAGCTCACCGGTTTCAGCAAGTTTTTTTGTGTCTGCTGTGATGTTTCCTGTTAATTCAGGCTCTTCTGTTTTGATATATTGGCTGCTTGATATAAAAGGGTCATCTCCGAAGAATGCTGATGCAATAGAGTCAAACAGGGATTCTTTTTCCGGATCGGTTTTTTTGATAAGCTTTATTTTATACCAGTATTTTATTCCGGGGGTAATGCTTCTGTCTTCATAATTGGTGTCATCTGTTACCGCAATTTCAGTAAAACCACGATCTTTGAATTCTGATCTCATAATAGAGTAGTTGCCATTTTGAACCGGCACCCATTTTATTGATATTTTATCAGAATATGTACCATATGAAACATTCATATCCCGGAGAATTCCAGTGTCAGAATCCAGGTTAACGGTAGTAGTGAATAGTATTGCCGCTACTATAATATTTATCATCATTATTTATTCCTCAATTTGATGTTAAGGTAACTGGATATTTTCTTTATGTCTATATTTTTTTAAAAAAAGTCTATGTCAGATGGTTTAGCAATTATAACACAGGCTTGATTGTCACCATTGAATTTTTTAAAAAACCCCTTTAAAGTACTTGTCATTGATTAAACGTGTATTAGTTTTCAATTTATACCTTTATTATATCGATTTTTTGATATCATTCAAAATAAAATGGGAAATATAAGTTTAGTGTAAATAATTTTTTACTAAAAAATAAAGATGTAGAATAATTCATAAATGTCCCATTATTTTGTCATCTTACTGCCTAAATTTAAAGCTCAAACTGGAAAATATAAAAGGTCAACATTTAAGACCATTAAACGGTGAGTGATATTATGTTCAATGAAAAAGATAAGGCTTCATTTTTTTCCAGATTATACTTTACATATAAGTCTGAGTACTATTACAGAAAATTTAAAAAAAAATTTGCGTCTATAAAAGCGAGGCCTCTTGTCTGGGGTATATGGAATGTAGTTGTTTACGGCCCTAATATACATGTCGGGAAAAATGTGGTCATGGTTGGGGCAGATGGTTTCAAAACCACTCTCACTACTGTTTCCATGGGCGGGAAAGAAGGAAGTATTGTAATAGGAGATAATGTTCTTGTGATGAACGGTGTGCGCATAAGCAGTGCAAGCAGAATCGAAATCGGCGATGACTGCATGCTGGCAAATTTCTGCTACATAACAGATGCGGACTGGCACGATATTTACGACCGCACATCATCACCTGGCGGTACTGCCCCGGTTATTCTTGAAAAGGGTGTATGGATCGGCGATTCAGCTATTATATGTAAAGGGGTGAGGATTGGCGAAAATTCAATTGTAGGCGCCGGTTCTGTTGTAAGGAAGGATGTTCCCCCCAATGTTGTGGTTATAGGGAACCCTGCGCAGGTTGTAAAAAAGCTTGATCCGGATAGAGTTATAACCATGGGTAAATTATACGAAAATCTTGAAGCAGGGGTGAAATCTTGAAAATCTGTCTTTTATGCTACAGGGGAAACCCCTATTCCGGGGGGCAGGGGATTTACCTCAAATATATTGCTGAGGAGCTGGTGCTGCAGGGGCATGAGGTTCATGCTGTTGTGGGGCCCCCATATCCTGATGAAATGAAGGGTGTAATTCTGCATAAGATCCATAATGAGGAGTATTATGTAAAAAAGGGTCTTAACTTTTTAAGCAGGGAGAACCCATTCAGGATATTTAATCCCATTGACGCATATGAGTATCTCCATAGCAGGCTTGGAGCTTTTCCCGAGATAAGCTCATTCGGGTACAGGGCCTTTTTTCTGCTCAGAAAGCTTCATGAAAAAGATAAATTTGATATTATACATGATAACCAGTCTCTCGGTTATGGACTCCTTTTTATGAAAGCAATGGGGATCCCTGTAGTTGCCACCATTCATCACCCTCTTACAATCGATTTAAGAACAGTACTTGAAAGGTCAGCATCGTTTGTGAAAAAATTCCGTTTTGTAATGTTTTATCCAACCCTGATGCAGAGTATAGTTTCTAAAAGGCTTGATCATATTATTACTGTTTCTGAAGATTCAAAAAAAATGAATAACCGGGATCTTGGTGTCCCACTTGAAAAGCAGAGTGTTGTATATAACGGGATAGACAGGAATATTTTTTATCCCTATAAAATTGGAAAAAGGAGTAATGAAATCATATTTGTGGGGAATATTGAAGATGGTAAGAAGGGGTTTGTTTATCTGCTTAAGGCTCTGACCCTGGTTAAGCCTCAAATCAGGCTTGTAGTGGTTGATGGAGGCGCCCCCCACAGAAAAATCACAAATATGCTCATTGATAAGCTTAATCTGAGAGACCGTATCATTTTTGAAGGTACTGCTTCAACAGAGCGTCTTGTACAGCTCTACTCAAGGTCTGCTATTGCAATTGTTCCTTCGGTTTATGAAGGTTTCGGATTCCCTGCTGCTGAGGCCATGTCCTGCGGCGTGCCTGTAATTGCAAGCGACGGCGGCGCACTCCCTGAGGTTGTGGGGGACGCGGGGATTATTGTTCCTGCAAGGGATCATGAGGCTCTGGCAGAGGCGATAAACAGGATTATTGATAATAAGGCTGAGCTTAAGAGGATGGGTGAAGCCGGGATAAAGCGGGTTGAGGAGAAGTTTACCTGGAAAGGCGCTGTAGAGCAGATGGTTCAGGTTTATAAAAGTCTTATGTGATGTTTTTTAATGAAATATAATGTACCGGATGAGGCAAAATGCTGTTAAATATTATAATTAATTCCATAAAGAATAAAGGCGCATACTTTATTCTTCTAAGTCTGATTTTTATTCAGTTTTTCTCAATCCCTGCCAGAGCAGTTTCCATTTGGACAACATTACCTCCATCTTTGAGCTATTCAGCAAGAATACTTTATGACCAGGGTGTAGATTATGGATGGACCAGGGAGAGTGACACAAGCTCATCTTTTGAAGAACATTCTCTTGGAGTTGGTGGAGCAGGGGGGACATTGCAGGGGGGGATAATTTTCAATATATTTCCCAGGATGACATTCTTCGACGGTCCCGGACTTGCTTTGGAATTTTTTGCAGAAACTTCTGCCTTTTATACATCTTACTCTCCGGTTTATTACGCGGGCGCAGCTACAGCTTTTCGGGTATCTCACACCGGTATTTATGCCGGATACGGCTACTCTCATCAGAGGGGCGACTTCGCACGAGATGGTGTTGAGGAAAAGCTGAAGCCCGGCAGGGTGGGGGTAATAGGATTTTTTATAGATTATCCCGTAACAGGGAGAACCGGTTTTTATCTTGGGGTTCATCTTTTTGATCAGGATCCCTTTTCAGATGATCAGGCTGAATACTGGGACAGACTTAGTGTGCGGGCCGGCCTTTCATACCACAGGTGAGGTTTTACTGATTGCTGATTTTGTGGGATGAGTTTTATCTGTTCATTTTTGTGAGGGCAGGTATTTTAAAAAATAAGTGTATTTATTTATGAAATACACTTATTTTTTTTAATGCCTGGTTGACTTTTCCATATTTTTTTGCTACAGTTTTAATTAAATGTGGTAAAAAATATACGGAGGATTTGCATGAAAAAGTTTATTTCGTTTCGTCTCGTCTCGTCTCGTCTCGTTTAAACTTATGTCTGTTTTTTTATTAATTACCTTCCTTGTGATGTCTGTATCATGTTATGATTACAACCCGTCGTCAGTTTCTGACACTTCTTCAAAAAATTATGATTATTTTTTCAAAATAATTGTCAGTGATGAAAAAATGCGTTCAATGAGTAATGAACAGTTAGATGTTATTAATGAAAATGTTTTATCTATAGAAAATCAGTTCCAGGCACGGCTGATCAATACTGGCAGAATGAGAAATACTGATACTGTAAATCGTATGTCATTGATTGCAGCTGAGTTAATTTCAAATGAGGAAATATCTGAAAGTATTTACAATTTAATGCAGGCAGGAGTGGGAATCGATTTTTCCTGTAATGAAATGTTGCGGGATAATTTAAAAGAACAGAGTAGCAGGTCTTCATCAAAAGTTTACGCAAATGTTTACACTTTCACCGGAGATAATTCGATAAAAAGCTCACAATGGGAATGGAATGCTGTTCCTGTATCTGCAGAACGGAATTATAGAAATGCAGGCGACCCCGTGGAAGGGAATGATAATGATGACAATGAAATATCTATCCAGGGTGAATTTAAAGATGAAGCTTTGATACAGGATTATTACAGCGGAGTATTTGACGAACTGACCTCCAGAAGTGATGTTATTACAGAGGAAGCAGAGGATGGATCAATTAAGCTGGTTCTTGCCAATGGTGTAGAAATGGAATTCGAAGCTGATGGTGATGATGAAGGGAGAGGGTTTAAGAAGAAGTGGAAGAAGGTTAAGAAAAAGATTAAAAAAAATACACATAGAGTAGTTGGAGCGCTTGTATTTGCCACTGGTGGGGCTTTGGGATATTTTGCCAATGCTATACCAATCTTAGGCCAGGGTTTAGCTTATTTGGGTGCTGCTTGTTTAATGTATTCTGGTACGGAAATGATGAAAGAAAATGAATATTATATTGGCTGCAAATTTGAGGAAGAAATCGAATAATACTTTAGTTTGTGAATAATAATACTCCCTGTTAAATAACAGGGGGTATTATATTTTTTTAATAATTTTATTAATACGAATATTTTTATACAAAATATCTAAGAGGATGTAATTTGAAAATGAAAAAATATTTAATATGCTTATTAATATTATTTTTTACAGTAAATTTAATCGCATCATCAGATTCTCAAGGTCAAATAGGTAAAGGAAAGACAAATTTGATTTATTCGCCATTTGCCTATAATCATTTTATAGGCAGTATTTCCGGCATTAACGATGATTACGGTTTTAAAGAACAGCTCGTTGAGGTACCTGCTAAGCGTATAGGTATTGAAAATTATATAATAAACAGCAGAAGTAAACATGAGGATTATCTTGGTCTTTTTTTATATATGACTCATAATCGGATTAATACAGGTACTAATCCTGACGGTGATCTGGATTATAAGAAAAAAGGTACAAGTATAACGGCTCTCTCTGTTGGATTTACTGGTATGCAGCCTATTAGTTTTATATCAAAAAAACTATATCTAAAAGTTGCATTGGGTATTTCTTCTATCGATATGTGGCGGAATGAAACTGATGATAAAAATAGCAGATTTGGTATGTATATTGATGGTGGTTTTCGATATGTTTTTTCTTCTGATTCAAAATATAATCTTAATGTTGGTATAGATTTTTCACATTCAGAAAGCTTTTTGAAGGCCAGTGACAAAGGCTATAATGGAATTGGATTGCGAGGCATCTATCCTTACGTGGGGATTATGTGGTAATCAGATTTATTTATACTATTTTTTGTAACGGTTTTATTTCTATTCTGCTTTCGGGGCTTTTTATTAGCGATCTTTATGCGGGAGAAGAAAATCGTAATTCAGGTTTTACTATCTCGCCGGGATTTTCTTTCCTCTATGGAACTATCTATGAATATGTTTTTATAGATGGGAGAAAGGGGAGCGAACTGAAGTGGGATGTTAAACCACTGGTTATGGCTGGAACAGAAATTGCTTATAATCACAGTAATTTTGATATTAAGGGGAGCTTATTATTTGCAATTAACGAGCATACCGGTAAAATAAATGATTATGACTGGAATGATTCAGGTGATTTAAGCCATTTCTCCAGCCATTCTGTTAGCCAGAGCGGTACTCTTTTTTTTAATATGATTTTATCCTACATGCTGGACATAAACAGAGAATTTATATTTGTTCCGGGTATTGGAATCCGGTTGAATAGAATTCAATTAACTGCAGAGGATGGTTATCTTGAGTATCCTCCAGGTTCACCCCCTGTCAGTACTTATGGGAAAGGTATAATCTATGAACAAAGGTATCTTATCCCTTATGCTGGCGGGATGCTGAATTATTCAGTGGATATATTTAAGCTGTCAGCAGGTTTATTTTTTTCCCCTTTTCTTTATTGCAATGCCATGGATAGTCATGTTAAAAGGGATATAGATTTTTATGACAGTATAAAAATGGGGAAGTATTATAATATACGCACCTCTCTGGAATATCTTCTTTCAGAAAGGATTTCTTTAACACTGGAATCGGCATATACATATGTTCCTCTTGCAAAAGGGGATAGTTACTATATCGACTTATCAAGCGGCTCAAAAAGTTCTATTTTTAAAAACGGGTCCGGGATAAAAGCTGAATATTATGAGTTAATGTTGCTAATCTCTTTGCGAATATAGAATTTTTTATCGTGTTTATATAAAGAGAAAAAACAGGATTTTATCTGGAGTTTATTGAGTTTATGAAAAAAATATACATATATGCTCTGACCCTTGCCTGTGCCTGTGCAGTTATATTCAATTCCGGATGCTCTGAGCATGAGGTATGCCATGCTGAATGCTCCAATCGTGAAGATAGATGTATCGAGAGTTGTGATAAAAATTATGAGGAAGGCACACCAGAACGTCAGAGCTGCTATGATTACTGCAACAATGTATATATTAAATGCATCCAGAAGTGTGAAGGGATAAGTGATTAAAAATAGTCTCCGGAATAAAGTGTTATTTAGGGTATTTCAGATGTAAAAAGGAATAGGGCTCTGACCCTCTTCTCGGTATCCCCACTTAAACCCACAAAACAAGCCTCTTTCGGTACGCATCCTCATAAAAGAGAAATTTTTCCACGCATTCCATAAAGTTTTTCCCCAGCCGCAAAAAATATTCATGCAAAGTAAATCTAAGGGGGGAAACAAAATTTTCATCAAGATAGCAGTTTATAAAACCGATTTCATTTTCACGGGGATCCCTGGAAAGCCCCTTGCGTACAGGATTATAGCCGATATACCAGAGCAGCCACAGAAGGTATTCTTCAGGATTGTCAGATTCTTCAATAATTGTAGAACCAAACCTTTCATTCCAGAATGGCCCTGTTTCACCTGTGCCCCGGTTGTATTTTTCCGCCATGCGTGCTTTAATAAACTGCATTATAAGAGAAATGGTTTCTCTGTTCTCTAAAGTTTTTATAAGAATATGAATATGATTGGCAACAGTTTCTGCAGCAATTAGCTCAAAATTGTATTTTTCCTGGCACAACTTTATTGATTCAATGAAATATTTTTTCCCGTATTTGCTTCTGAGCAGGTCCCGTTTGCCGCGGCATCGTGTGAAACAATGGTAAGTTACCCCCTGGGCGATAGTTCTTAATGGTCTTGGCATTTTCTCCTCTCTGCTAATATCAGAATTTGTTAAGTGCTTAATATTAATACGTTTTATGAGGGAATTTTTTTGAAAAAAAACGGGGTCAGAGCATTTTTTCAGTTTTTTTTGTCTTTTCGGTAATTTTTGTGAAAATGAGTGATAGGACGATGGGACATTAGGGTCAGAGCACTTTAATTCCTGGCAAGGGGTCAGAGCCTCTTGGCTTAGCAAACAAAACCCCGCCTCTCCAGCGGGGTTTTTAAGACTTTGTATATTCCAGCTAAACTATTTTACATTCACGCTGTAGTTTTTACCTTCATCAGCACTTTCATCATAAACTTCAACATTGTAATTCTTTCCGTTTATCATTACTAAGTAATTGCTGACTTTTGCAGAATTAATATCCTCTTTTTTCACTTCAGCTTTTTTCTCTTCGCCATTTCCTTTCCTTACGCCAACCTGGGCTTTGCCTTTGAGAAAGTCTATCCCCTTACCACCGCATGTTGCAGCAATGAAAATATTCTCATCAGACAAGTCTGAAATTCCTGCTTCTGTGAGGGCTTTTTTAGCAGCCTCAATACCCTTTTTCGGATTTGCGTCATCTATTTCAAGAGGGGTCTTTGTTGTTGGTTCAAGATTAAGCTGTTCTGCTGCAATTTTCACAATTTCAGGGTCAGGCTCAATCGGTGTTTTGCCAAAGTATCCAAGCACCATCTTGCCGTAGCCGTCAGTCATTTTTTTCCATGGCCCCATCATTACATTCATGTAGGCCTGCTGAAAATAGAACTGGGAAACAGGTGTAACAGATGTGCCGAATCCGCCACGCTTAACAACTTCACCCATGGCTTTTATTACTTCAGCATATCTCCCCATTGTGTTGTTGTCGCGCATCATCTGAGTGTTAGCTGTTAGTGCTCCGCCCGGCATTGGTGAAAATGGTATTGTGGGTTCAACAGATTTTGCTTCAGGGGGCATAAAGTAATCCTTCATACACTCCTTGAATATTTCTTCAGCTTCCATTATTTTTTCTAAATCTATACCCAGGTCGTATTCACTTCCCCTTAAGGCATGCCACATTGTTATTATGTCGGGCTGACATGTGCCTCCTGAAACCGGTGCCATGGAAAGGTCTATGCCGTCTGCTCCTGCTCTTACTGCTGCCTCGTAACAGGATGCGCCTGTCCCTGCTGTGTCATGTGTGTGAAAACGAAGATGGGTTCCTTCCGGGAGCATGGCTTTTGCCATCTTAATTGTCTCGTATACAGTTTTCGGGGTGGCTGTGCCTGATGCGTCTTTGAAACAGACAGTGTCGTAATCTATTCCTGCATCAAGAATTTTTCGTAATGTATCTATATAGAATTGAGGCGTATGTACATAGTCAATATTTTCCCAGAATGGGGAGAGTGACATTAAAGTAATTGCAACCTCATGTTTAAGCCCCGCGTTTTTTATACACTGTCCGCTGTAGATGAGATTATTTACATCATTAAGAGCGTCAAAATTTCTGATGGTAGTTACGCCGTGCTTTTTGAAAAGCTTTGCATGAAGATCTATTATATCGCTGCTTTGCGATTCAAGCCCTACAACGTTTACCCCTCTTGCAAGCGTCTGCAGATTAACATCGGGTCCCACAACTTCGCGGAACCTGTCCATCATTTTAAATGAGTCTTCATTGCTGTAAAAGTAGGGTGACTGGAACATTGCTCCGCCGCCAGATTCAAAATGGCTTATCCCTGCATTTTTAGCAGCTTCAACAGCAGGCATGAAATCCTCGGTGAAAACCCGTGCGCCGAATACTGACTGGAAACCGTCACGGAATGCTGTTACCATTACGTCGATTTTTTTTATACTCATTTAGCTGTAACCCCCTGCTGAATTTTTTCATGATATTTTTTACGGTTTATTTCAGATTAAATCATGTAAGATCTACCCTGAAATATAGTCATATTTCAGGGTAGATGTAAATTGAATAAGTTAATAATTTATGTCAATAAAAAGATATCCTTTTAATTGCATAATCTCCGGGGCCGGATCCCGGCAGAAGTGATGAGTTAAATTTGCCTGAGTATTAATGATAATTTTATTGACTCACAGCTTTTTATTAATAATACTTCTATCTTGCGGGGTTAATAAATGGATATATTTTCTGACAGCTGTAAAGAGATGACGCTGGTTGATGATGCAAGCGCTGTTCTTTTGGATCTCTGCGGTGAAAAAGATACTGAAGTTATAAGGGGTAAACTGGTTGATATAGTACTCTTTCTCCGCTTTGAACTTAAAACAAAGGGGAGCCTGAAGGGTGAAAAAACCGAATCTCTGGGAGATCTTGAATCATCTGTAGTCGCTTTTCTTGATAAATATGACGGCAGTGCCTTTGAAGAGCTTTATTCTATAGTATATGAGCTTATAAGGCTTATACCTAAATTCAATATTTATGGAATTGATATTACTGAACTGCGTGATATCGCTCATGATTTTGATGCTGAGCTGCGATATGATGAGGTTTTCGGATCAATTGCTTCCGATATAAGAAAGCTTACGCACCAGCATCTCTCTGACAGGCTGATTATTAAAATTGAAAAGTTTGAAGCATTCCTTAAATCTTCAAAACCTTCAGCAATGATAGAGGGGAGTACTGTTGTAAATGCCACAAGGGAGGACAAGGATGATCTTCTTGACTCGGAGGTTTTTAAGGAGCTTATTAATCTCAAAGACAGGCTTAAGGTTGCATGGTCTGACCGCGGAGATAACCGGGATCATCTATCCAGGGAGGAGTTTTTTAAGGTTATAGAGACAAATCTTGCAGGGCTGATTACCGGTGAAATAAAATCTCTTCCATCATTCAGCAAGGTGATCTCTTATGTAAATAAGGCAAAGAGCAGACTTCAGGAGGAGGACTGGATCGATATTTCACTGGGGAGACTTCGCTATTACCTTAAAAAACTTATTGAGGAGATTACTGTAACAGGGATAGAAAATAAGGGGGAGGTGCTTTTCCGCCTTATAACTATTGATTCACTTCTTGAACAGATTTCATTTATTTACTATTCCAATATTGTTAATTCAAAACATAGAATTATTGATGACAGTAATTATATAGACTCACTCCATATTCTTATTGAACTGGCTCTCTGCACAAGAGCTGTTGGCTACGGCACAAAAATTCTGGGCCGCTTCGCATTCCTTGTTGAAAATCTTCTTGAACAGCTCGATGTCCGGCCCGACAGGGTGGCTCATCTCCCCAGCATTGTTGAAGCGATGAATTCGGAGCTGGAAAATAATTTTCTCTCTCTTAAAGAGCTTTATTCACACTGTCTGATGAATAAAAATAATGCCCCTGCATTAACATCCATACTTAATAATATTATTCGTGAAAAGACAACTCATCTTCTCGGTAATCTGATTAACAGCATAAAAAATTATGATGATAGAAAGGTGATGGAGCCTTTCTTTAAACTTCTTGAGAGGGTAGAGAATAAAAAGGATTTAAGTATCAGGGATTTTGTTTACTCATTTGGTACAGATATTGAAGGGGATAGCGGGATTTTAGAGGGACCTGAGTTTATGGGGGGGAAGGGGTTTTCCCAGATAAGAAATTCTCGGATAATAAAATCAACAAAGCTCCCTGATTTTAATGTGCCCATGGGGCATGGTTTCAGCACTCTTACATATTATTACATAAAAAATAATATTTTTTCTATTGATGATCTCAGAGATGAAATAATAAAAATCATTGCCTCTGTAGAAAAAAGGACCGGAAGAGTTTTCGGAAATGGTGCAAATCCGCTGCTTCTTATGGCAAGGTCGGGAGCTGTTATGTCAATGCCCGGAATGCTCGAAACAGTAAGTCATATAGGGATGAATAGAGAAATTACAGAAGAGTGGGCCCGTACACTTAAAGAACCGGCCAGGGCATACCAGGCCTATATAAATTTTATGCTCAGTTATGCTAAGAGTGTTCTTGGAATAGATACAACAGCTATGATTAAGGAGACAGGCTTTGACAGCTATGTGTCGGTTTTCAGGGAAGGGCTTTTTATAATGCGGGATGTGGCTGAAGTCCTTTATGAGCTTATAAATGGTGCTGTTAAAGGAGGAATACCTGATGATCCATATGAACAGCTTTACAGGTCGGTAATTGCGGTTTTTGAATCTTTTAATAAAGATGTGGTGCAGAGACAGATTAAGCATACCGGTATTCCTGACCAGTTCCAGACCGGCTGTCTTATTCAGGAGTGTGTCCCTGTCCTTTCCGGCGGTGACTGTTCAGGTGTTTTTTTTACAAGGAATCCTAATACAGGGAGGATGGGGAGCAGGTATGATGAGCAGATTGAGTTCAGTGACGGATTTTTCGGGGATGTAATCGCTGACGGTACTATTACACCGGGGAATACTGAGGATTTTATAAAGATGTATCCTGAAAAGTATGAAGCTTTTAAAAAATTTAAGCATTATGATGAGAGGATACAGAGATTCCCCACAGATATTGAATTTGCAATAAGAAACGGAGTAACATATATTGTTCAGTCCAGAGTGCTGAAACAGTCTCCAATCGCCCGGATAATCAACAGCTATGAGTTTTATAAAGAGAATATTTACACAAAGTATAAACTTATCAAGAGGACAGCATTCGGACTTAACAAAAAGATTATAGCAAAGTATCTTGACCGTAAGGCCCTTAGTGATGCGCCGGTAATAACTCAGGGTAAACCTGTTAATGGCGGCGCAGTGAGGGGAAGGATTATTAAGGATCAGAATAATATCAGCAGGTTTGAGGGGCCTCTTATTTTCATTACAGAGAGTAATGTCCCACCTAAGGTTATTATGGATGAAGACCGTTTTTTCGGTTATCTTTCAACTGAGGGTGGTGTAACTTCCCATGCTGCACTTGTGGCAATAGGTGAAGGTAAGCCCTGCGTTACTGATATTGCCTGGTCTCATGGAGAAAATGATGACGAGATAATTCTTGGAACTACTCTGCTCCACGAAGGGGATTACATTACCCTTGATGCGAATACGGGGCAGATATATAGTAAGGATATACCGATTCTCGAAGTTTCTATTGTTGATAGTGAGTATAAGGAAATTAAGGAAGAAATATTATCCGTTATAGAAGAACTTGTCAGTCCTGTTGAAAAAGAGATGAGAGGGGTATAATAGATGAACTATGAAACAATAATTTTTGAAAAAATTAATAATACCGGGATTATAAGGCTTAACAGACCGGAAAGGATGAATGCTGTATCTGAAGAGATGTACAGAGAGCTTATAGATCTGCTGGAAAGGCTTGAGGCAGATAGTGACGTGAGGGTACTGGTTCTTACAGGTTCTGTGAGGATTAAAGATGGGGAAGAGAAACAGGCTTTCTGTGCAGGAGCTGATTTGAAAAAACATTCATCGGGCGAGAGAACTCCAGCACAGCGGAAGGAATATATTTACCTGGCACATAAGGCAAACCTGAAGCTTTATACATTCCATAAACCTGTAATAGCAGCTATTAATGGTCCTGCAAGAGGAGCAGGTGCGGAAATGGCTGCAAATTGTGATTTTATAATTATGGCAGATGATGCTTCAATAGGTTTCCCCGAGGTAGGCCTGGGAACTTTTGTCGGCGGGGGAGTTACAAAGATTCTTCCTGAACTTCTGGGGATAAAAAAAGCGAGGGAGCTTATTTATACAGGGAGGGTTCTCAGCGGAGTCCAGGCTGTGGATTACGGACTGGCATCAGCCTCTTATCCTGTAAATGAACTCATGTTCCGCTCAATGGAATTTGCTGATTTTGTAGCTTCACAGGCTCCGGTTTCAGTATCTCTGGCGAAAAAAAATCTTCAGCTTTCACCGGGAAGAGATATTGAAACAGTTCTGGAGATGGAAGCGGAGGGGATTCTTTCATGTATGGGAACAGATGACTGGAAAGAGGGTATAACTGCATTTAATGAAAAAAGAAAACCGGTCTACAGGGGGAGATAAATGGAAAGTAATCAGCTGAATGATATATTTTTTGCCAGGTCTGTTGCAATAATAGGTGCGTCAACAAATGAAACCAAGAGGGGCTACAGGGCAATCGAGACCCTTCTCCGGGAAAAATATGAGGGGAAAATTTATCCGGTAAATCCCAGACTTGACACAGTGCTTGGCCTTAAATGCTATCATAATATAATGGAAATTCGTGAAGATGTGGATGTAGCCCTTATTACCACACCGGCTGAATCTATCCCCGGTATACTGGAGGAGTGCAGCAAAAAAAATGTAAAGGGTGCGGTTATTATTTCCGGGGGCTTTGGAGAGCTGGGGACTAAAGGGAAGCAGAAAGAGAAGGAAATCGCTGCTATTGCTGCAAAAAATAATATTCGGATTATCGGGCCTAATACTTCAGGAATGATGAGTCTGCATAATAAGCTTAACCTGGTTGGAATTCAGGATGTGCCGAAAGGGGATATAGCCCTTTTATCTCAAAGCGGCAATATTGCCCTTCATATTATAACAGAAGCCGGCCTCCGGAGTAATGTGGGTTTTTCACATTATGTTGGTGTAGGTAACGAAGCTGATCTTAAATTTCATGAATATTTGAAATACTTTGAGGATGATAAGTCTACCAAAGCGATAGTTATGTATGTGGAGGGGATGAGAGAGGGGCGAAGTTTCCTTCAACAGGCTTATCAGACAACAAGAAAGAAGCCTATAATTCTTCTTAAAAGCGGAAGGACAGCCACAGGGATGAGATCTGCCGGCTCCCACACAGGCGCTCTTGCCGGGATATCGGAGGTGGCAAGGACCGCTTTCAGAAGAGCAGGTATTATTACAATAGACAATCTTGATGAGCTTTTCCCTGTGACAGAAACCCTGGCATCCCTCCCCCCTATTCATAAAAACCGGGTGGCTATACTTGCAGATGGGGGGGGGCACGCAACAATTGCTGCTGATATGCTCAGTGATTACGGTGTTGAGATCCCCCTTCTAAGTGAAAAGACCCAGAAAAAACTTTCGGAAATCCTTCCTGCTAATGCTTCATTGAAAAACCCTGTTGATGTTGCCGGTGGAACAGATGACAATCCTTCAGTTTTTGCAGATTGTGCTAAAATAATTCTGAATGATCCCTCTGTGGACGGGCTGATTATAGTGGGACTCTTTGGCGGATATTCGATCCGTTTTGCTGATAAGCTGAGATTTATGGAGGAGGATGCTGCTCATCAGATGGGGAAGCTGGTAAAAAAAATCGGAAAGCCGATAATCCTTCAGAGTCTTTATGCCCTTAAGAATACCCATTCGCTGGAGCTTTTACGTTATTACGGAATTCCTGTATATGAATCGCTCGGTATTGCATGCAGGTGTGTCCATTCCCTTTCCCATTATGGCAGGTATCTTAATCATACTGAAAAAAGGCCTGTACATTTTGTTTTTAACTGGAGACAGAGAGCTAAAGCGGAATGTATTGAGATAATTAATAAAGCTAAAAGTGAGGGGCGACGGGCGCTTCTTGAAACCGAAGCTAAAAGAATAATTGCCCTTCATAAGGCCCCTGTTTCAGATGAGGCTATTGCAACAAGTGCGAATGAGGCTGTTAAACTGGCCAAGAGGATCGGCGGAAAGGTAGTGCTCAAGATTGTATCACAGGATATCCTTCATAAAAGTGATGCAGGCGGTGTTAAGGTTAACCTTGAAACAGATGATGAGATACGATCTGCCTTTGACAAGATAATATCAAATGTAAAAGATTATAAGCCTGATGCAGATATAAAAGGGTGTCTTGTCTCTCCAATGGCTGACAAGGGGGTCGAGATTATAATCGGAACAAAAATTGATGATCAGTTCGGGCCTGTTATAATGGCAGGACTGGGGGGTATACTTGTTGAGGTACTGAAAGATGTTGCATTCAGGGTTCTCCCTATTACGCGAACTTCAGCAAAGGGGATGCTTTCTGACATAAAATCTGCGCCGATTCTTAACGGTATACGGGGGGAGCAGCCTGTTGACAAGAAGGCAATAGTTGATCTCCTCCTTGTAGTTTCTGAAATTATTGAGTCCTATCCTGATATACAGGAGATGGATCTTAATCCGGTTATTGCAAGAAATGATGGTTTATCTATTGTAGATGCGAGAATTATTCTTAAAGAGGAGGATGTAAAATAATGAGTAAATGTATAACTGTTGAATATAAAGGTACTGTGGCTGTTCTTACCATGATCAGACCGGAGAAGCTTAATCCTCTCGATCTTGAAGCAGGGAAAGAGATAAGGGGTGCAATAGATGAAATTTCAGGGAAAGGGGTCAGAGCCCTTCTGATAACAGGTTCAGGAAGGGGTTTCAGTGCCGGAGGCGATATCAAAGGGATGCTTGATTCAATTGCAAAGGGTGAACCTGAAAAGTTTATGGATGATTTAACCAGTGAACTTTATGCTATAGGGCTTATGTTGAGGAAACTTCCATTCCCTGCAATTGCCGCGGTTAACGGGCATGCGGTTGGTGCAGGCATGAATCTTGCACTTTGCTGCGATTATATTATTGCTTCAGAAAAGGCAATGTTTGCCCAGAGTTTTTCCAAACTCGCTTTGATACCGGGCTTCGGCGGCACTCATCTTCTTGTCAATCAGCTCCCATGGCAGAAGGCCTGTGAAATAGCTTTTTCCGGTGATCCTCTTACTGCAGCAGAGATGAAGGACCTGGGCTTTGTCAACAGGATTGTTCATGAAGATGATCTTATGAATGAAGCTATGGCTGCTGCTGAAAAGTTTGCATCTGGCCCAACACTTACATTTGCAAGAACAAAGGAACTCTTCCTGAGGGGGATAGGAGCCCCCTTTGAGGAGCATCTTGATTATGAAAGGGGGCTGCAGGTAAAATCTGCCGGAACCGGTGACTATGCTGAAGGCGTTCGGGCAATGAACAGGGGTGAAAAACCGGAATTTAAAGGGAATTAGAAAGTAAACCCTGCAGATACGCTGAATTCGCTATTGCCAGTCTCCATATTCCGGGCATAGTTGAAGCCTATGGGCGGAACAGCAACCCGTTTAAGATAAAAGAGAATTCCCGCGCCGGGGCCATTGAAAATATATGATTTATCCTCATTGCTGAAGATTCCATGTTCCCAGAAAGTGAGTAGTGTCACCGCGCCCCAGTTGTATTTTAAAAAAGGAAACTCATATGATATTGTGCCAGTGGCGAATTTATCAGATGTAATAATATCAGCGGGAAGAGTGCGGAAACCGGTTTTGCCGCCGATTCTTTTGCGTGCAATCCCGTGGGCTGTACCGTAATATCCCGCTGTATATAGAGTAATTCGGTGAAACGATAAAACTTTTATTGAGTAATCCATATTTATTTCTGTTGAGTAGTATCTCTTTGAATCTTTAATAAGAGGTATAAACTCTGATGCTTCATAATTAAATCTGAATCCGTAGTAAAAGTATTCATAGTATTTCAGCGAATTTATATTGAAAAGAAATGCAGCACGAAAGTCCTCCCGAGATTCAGGAATATTGTAGCTTTTACTGTAATTATCGTCAACCGTGAGCATCTGATGCGATCCGGAAATATAAAAAAAATATCTGCTGCTGAATCCGTAACCGAGATCGAGTCTTGCAACATTTTCTCTTGATTTGTATTTACTTAGAAGATACCCTTCCGGATCACCATTCTGGTATATAAAATTCTTATGAATCAGAAAAAGGTTAAGCCTGAAATCTGAATTGAGGAGAGAGTGGTCAGTATAGCCTAATATTCCGCTCCAGCCCGATTCGGACCAGGTTGCACCTGTGAAAAGGTTTTTCCCGTATCCCATGAGGTTTGACTCAAGAATATAGAGGCCGTAAGCAGTATTTCTGCTGTTGCTTGAAAACATGGGTATCGGAATTATAGTAAATTTTTCAGATACTATAATCTGAATAACAGCCATTCCCGATTCATTGATGTATAAAACTTCTATGTCGCTGAAAATATTTTTTCTCTTAAGCCTGTTGACAAATTCGTGCGGATCAAATGCGGAAACATTATCCCCCGGCTTAGTATCTGTCTGGTTAAGGATGTAGCTCAGCCTGGTTTTCTTTAAACCCAGCACCCTGAATTCTCTAATAGCCAGGTCTCCGTTATTTATAATAAACTCAACTTTCTGACTTAAAAGATATTCTCTGCTGTATTTATAGTTATTGTCATTACCGTTATTAGTAGACGCAGCAGCAGAATAACAGAAGAAAAGCAGTAATAGCTGGGAGAGTAAAAGGGATGCTGTTGTTTTTCGTATAGTCAGCTTAATGTATAAATTCATATCACTATCCATTAACTTTATCGGAAGATAATATTTCCCCGGTAAGATTGTACTTCTTTTCATTAAACTTAGTAGTTACCCTGTATATCTGATTTGCAGGGATCTTCTCTTTAATTTCTACCGGTACATAGTACTCATTAAAACCGGGTGTAATAAACCCCTTCCCTTTTTCGCTTAAAAAGAGGGATTCGCGATCATTAAACCTGCTGTAGTAATTTTTTTTCAGTTCCATTACTAAATCTGTAATAACTTTGCTTCTCTTCTTTTTTACAATCCCGGGGACTGAATCTTCAAATGAGTATGCTCTTGTGCCTGGCCTTGGGGAGTACCTGAATGTATGAATATGTGAAAATCCCACTTCCCGGGAAATGGCCACAGTATCATCAAACTCACTCTCTGTCTCTCCGGGGAATCCCGTAATCACATCTGTAGTGAAATTAAAATCTTCAGCAAGAGTCTTTATTTTTTCTGTAACCTCTATATAATGGCTTCTTCTGTAGGGCCTGTTCATCCTTGAAAGAACTGAATCGCTGCCGCTCTGGAGCGACAGATGGAGGTGTTTCACCATTCTTGGGTCTTTGAAGAGGCTGATAAAATCATCATCAGCGCTTTCAGGATCAAGGGATGTAAGGTGCAGCCTGAAGAAGGAATTGCTCTCAAGTATTCTGGTGATAAGACCGGATAATGAAACATTGCCGTCTCTGTATTTCCCGATATTTACACCTGTAAGAATAATTTCCTTATAACCATTTGCAGTAAGTTCATTAAAATCTTTTATAATGGTTCCTGCATCCCTGCTTACAGGAGCACCTCTCATGTAGGGGATAATGCAGTATGAACAGAAATTATCACAGCCATCCTGAATTTTCAGATTTGCCCGCACTGTAGATGACCTGATGGGCGGAGTATAATCGAATCTGGATGGGGCTGATATTTGCAGGTCTGTGATGATTTTATTACCTTCAATTATTTCAGGAATAAGATTTTTGAAGTCGTTTGAAATATAGGTTACCCTGGGGATGTTCCTGAATTCATCAGTAGAACATCCTGTGACAAATATCCTTGCAGATTTATTTCCAGCTTCAAGGGCCCGGGATACTGTATTTCTTACTTTAGCCTCGCTTTTACCGGTAACTGCGCAGGAATTTATAATAAAGATATCAGCATCATCACTTGTGACAATGGTGTGTCCCAGGTCCTGCAGAGAGGTGGATATTGATTCTATCTCTGACTGGTTCAGTCTGCAGCCCAGTGATGTTATCTTTATTTTCATTATTGGTGAATTTCCTGTATAATGTATTTTTACTCAATAATTATTTCAAAAAATATTTTTTAATTAACTAATACTGTTTTTAAGATCCGCACCGTCATCGGCGGCGGGGATCTTAAAAAATTTTATTCCAAATAAAAGTTAAGTAATTAACACTGATTTTTTATTACAATTAGAGCAATTAAGGTGAATAGTGATATATGTCAACCAGTGTTTCCAGTAATTTTTTCCCGATTATTTTTTAGGTTGATTTTTCTTTGATTCTGTTTTAATTTGAATAAATCAGGGGTATAATATGGATTTGAAGAAATTTGAAAATCTTGATATTGTTTTAATATGCGGTCTCCCTGCATCGGGCAAATCCCATTTTTCAAGACAGTTTTTTATTAAGTCAGGGAGAAAGAGGGTGAGCAGAAAGGAGATCCGCAGGCTTATCTACGAAATGACCAGTTTTGGTGAGAAATGGGATGAGAGTATGTTCTCTCATGTTGATGAAAACCTGGTTAAGCATACTGAACGGAAGGTGATAGAGCATCTTCTTGTTAACAATGAAAAGGTGCTTGTAGATAATACGAGTATAACTGCAGCTTCAAGGAAAATGTATCTTTCAGTTGCCGGGAGATTTAACAGGTCTATTGGAATTATATTTTTAAATACACCGGCAATAAAATGCCTTGAGCGGAATAAAAATTCAAATTCTCCGGTGCCCGGCACTGTTATTTCGAACCTCTCAGCCGCCCTTGCTTTACCTGCCCGGGATGAGGGATTCAGCCAGATTCTTGTAATTGATGATTACTGATGCAGGAACTATTTTTTTAATGTCGTAATTAAACTGGTAAGGGGCTGATGTTATTTTGACTTATTCTTAAATGTAATTTTCTGGAGTTAAGGGGGAAGCTGTAAAAATTAGCAGCTCCCCCCTTTTTAATGTTTACTCACACTTGAAGAAGGGCGGATCGTTATAGTATGCCGGCTGTATTTTGAAAATATTCAGCCGGCTCAGTTAATTACTTATTCAGACCCCGCTTTTCCATTTCCTTGGCACGGAGCTCTTTACGGAGAACTTTCCCCACTGTAGTTTTCGGGAGTTCACTGCAGAATTCTACTTCTGTAGGAAGTTTGTATTTAGCCAGTTTTGTGGCTGCATAATCTATCATTTCCTGCTCAGTAGCTGTCTGCCCCTGTTTCAGTACTATAAACACCTTAATTGATTCCCCTCTTGTGGGGTGTGGTAATCCGATGGTTGAAGCCTCCTCTACTTTCGGATGCTCAAAGTATACTTCATCAATATCCCGTGGATAGACATTGTATCCTCCGGAAATGATCATATCCTTGAGGCGGTCAACTATGTAGAAGTATCCATCTTCATCCATCTTCGCTATATCGCCGGTGTGTAGCCAGCCGTCCATTATTGTTTTAGCTGTTTCTTCAGGTTTCCCCCAATACCCTTTCATTATCTGCGGGCCCTTCATGATGAGCTCTCCTTCGCTCCCTACAGGGACATCGGTTTTTCTGTCTGATATGTCAACAATCCGGCAAACTGTATCAGGGATCGGGAGTCCAACGCTTCCTGCTTTTGTTTTGCCTGCCACAAAGGGGTTGATATGTGTTACAGGACATGATTCTGACATACCGAAGCCTTCGCAGATAACAGCGCCTGTTTTGGCTTCGAAGTCTTTAATAACCTCCAGTGGGAGCGGAGCGCTTCCGGAGAAACATCCTTTAATGCATGAAAGATCTGTCTTTTCAATTTTAGGGTGATGAATAAGCCCTATATACATGGTTGGAACCATTGGAGCGAATGAAGGCTTGAATTTCTGAAATGTCTCGATCAGAGGATCTGGCTGAGGTTTTGGTACAAGTATATTCCCCCATGCTTTATAAATTCCGAAATTCATAGATACTGATATACCGAATATATGGAAGAAGGGGAGAGCACCCAGCATGGTTTCAGCACCGTCTTCAAATCCGGGGAACCAGGCTGCACACTGCTGAACCTGTTTGCTAAGGTTGGCGTGAGTAAGCATAACCCCTTTGGAAACACCTGTTGTTCCGCCGGTGTACTGATACATTGCAACATCTTTAAAGTCAAGTTTGGGGAAGCTGGTCTGGGGCTGGTTAGCAGCAATAACATCTTTCCATTTGAAAACATCGGCAGCTTCTTTTACATCAGCTTTGAGTCCCTTCTTCTTTCCAACCAGAGGGAAAAGAACGCTTTTCGGGAATGGGAGGTAGTCTCCTATTGAGGTATATATAATCTGTTTAATGTCTGTCTTGGGTCTCAGGTTTATCATCCTGTTCCCAAGAAGGTCAAGAGTGATAAGCACCTTTGATTTTGAATCGTTGAACTGATATTCAAGTTCAGGGTCTGTATAAAGCGGGTTATTCATTACTACAATTCCGCCTATTTTAAGTACAGCGTAATAGGCTACAACACAGGGGATAACATTAGGTAGAAGAATCGCCACGCTGTCACCCTTTTTGATGCCGTAGCTGGTAAGGGCTGATGCCAGCCTGTCAACCATATCTTTAACTTCTTTAAATGACAATTTGTAGCCCATGAAGAGTAGGCCCATAGTGTCCGGGAATTTTGCAGCAGATCTTTCAAGAAATTCTGTTATACAGACTTCCTCGTAAGATAGTGATGCAGGTACACCTTCGCCATAGTTTTTAAGCCAGGGTTTATCCAGATAGTTTACCTTTGATGTCATAAATGTCTCCTTATTGGTTGTTTTATTGGGCCGTTAAGACCGTGTTGAAATTATTTAAATAAAAAAGTACAGAATTGTATTTTAATGAACATAGATAGTACTTTAGAGAATTGTAATACAGTTTATTGCTTTTGTCAAATAAAGTTTGTAAAATTATATGGATTGTAAGAAAAAATATTATTTTTTTTATAATATCTTTTGTTTAGTTAAAATTAAACGTGATAGATGTTTTTTTTCGAGAGATTTTACTATATATTGACAAATAAAGACGCTGTGTACACTTTTTTGCAGTCGAACTGATTTTGCTGCCTGTAAAACAGATCTCATGTCTAATAGGTTATTTGTATTTCAGGAGGAGCTCATTTTTTTTATCTTCCGGGAGAGAATTTATATAACCTTTCCATCCCGGACACCAGCCGGTGTGCCATTTCCATAATTTCCCGATTAGAGAAGCCCGATTATTATCGTACTTTTTTCTAAAGCTGCAGTTTTCGCATTTGTATTGCTTCATTTGGGGAGCCTCAATGTTAATTTATTTGAATATACTATTGTATAAATCAGAAGCAACATATTGTCGTATAAATTCATAAAAAAGCTAAAAAAATATTGCAAGTGAGAGCTCATCTCTGTTCACTTAGCTGCAGAGAGGATTTAATGGCAGATTCTGTAAAGAAGAGTATAATTGTTCCGGAAAGTCATAATCGCAATCAGGCCCCGGTATTACAAAAACGTGATATGGTCACTCTTAATGATTTGCTGGGTGAAGTCCGCAAACTGTGGATTGCAGGTAATATTTCTGATGCTATTGAAAGATTCAGGGAGAAGGGCGTGCATGCTGACCTGGGAAAGCTTTATCATGCCTACCTCTGGTTCAGGGATGAAATAATAATTCAGGGCTCCGATTATGAAAAGCAGCTCGATTTATTTAACACAGTGTTTCTGAGTATTATTGAAGAGAGAGGAGCTACTGAAACCGGTTTATATGTTTCAGTATTAAGGGATTCTCCTGAATACCGGTTTTTTAGTGATCATGTTAAGAAATCCTCAGTAGATCAGAACAGAGATCAGGTGGAAATTATTGAGACCCCGGCTGCCGCAGCTGAACCGGAAAAGAGAGTGACACTTAAGGATATCCTTTATTCAGATGATGTGAAATTGAAAAACTGCGATATTGAATTGTGGAACCGTCTGCTCCATGAATATTTTGTTCAGTTTGATGATGAAAAAGTTTTTATTTCAGAATCGGGGAAAATAATAAATAAAGTAAAAAATATAAAATTAAGGGAGCCGTTTCACTTAGAGCTTCTTATTGTTTATGTAATTGAAAGACTCTCTGCGTTTAAATTGCTTTCAGTTGAATCAAAGGATTATGCCATGAAGCTGATCAATATGATGAGCGGAAGCGGGAATATATGGCAGAGACTGCATAAGGAATATCTTTTAATTATACGGAAACCCTCCCCCTCAGATTCGAAAAGGAGGGCCCGCTGATGTTATTTATTTTCCAGCCATCATTGCTTCAACATCGTTTTTTACTTCTCCTGTCCCTTTTATGTCAAAGTTTTCTATAAGAACCTTTGCCACATTGGGGGAGAGGAAAGCGGGTAGAGTCGGTCCGAGTCTTATTCCTTTTACACCCAGCGCGAGCAATGCAAGAAGAACCGCCACAGCCTTCTGCTCATACCATGCAATATCAAAAGAAATGGGGAGTTCATTTATATCGTTAAGACCAAATACTTCTTTCAATTTTAATGCTATAACAGCAAGTGAATAGGAGTCATTGCACTGCCCTGCATCAAGCACTCTGGGGATCCCGCCGATATCTCCCAGGTTCAGCTTGTTGTATCTGTATTTTGCGCAGCCTGCTGTAAGAATTACAGTATTGTCAGGGAGTGCTTCTGCAACCTCTGTGAAATAGGACCTTGACTTCATCCGTCCGTCACAACCTGCCATTACAACAAAACGCTTTATTGCTCCGCTTTTAACAGCTTCAACAACCTTGTCAGCAAGGGCCATTACCTGGGCATGGGCAAAACCGCCGGTAATTTCACCTTTTTCTATTTCCACAGGGGGCGGACATTTTTTAGCAAGTTCAATTATGGCTGAAAAATCCTTTTGTCCGGTTCCTTTTCTGTCAGGGATATGCTGTACACCGGGGTATCCGGCAGTCCCTGTAGTAAAAATTCTATCTTTATATGAATCTTTAACAGGTGTAATGCAGTTTGTAGTCATAAGAATAGGGCCGTTGAATGTTGCAAATTCCTCGCTTTGTTTCCACCATGCATTTCCGTAGTTGCCCACAAAGTTGCTGTACTTCTTAAAAGCTGGATAGTAGTTTGCAGGGAGCATTTCACTATGGGTGTAAACGTCAACCCCTGTCCCTTCTGTCTGCTTTAACAGCTCCTCCATGTCTTTAAGATCGTGTCCTGATATGAGGATGCCCGGATTGTTCTTTACTCCGATATTAACTTTTGTTATTTCAGGATTTCCGTAGGTTTCTGTATTTGCTTTATCCAGAAGTGCCATTGTTTTAACAGCTGTATCTCCCGCTTTCATAACCTCTGCAACCATTTCATCAACAGAAAGATCTTTTAGCGTTGATGCCAATCCTGTAATAATTGATTTAAAAATTTCTTCATCACTGTATCCCAATACAAGAGCGTGATGTGCGTATGCTGCAATCCCTTTAAATCCATAGATTGCCAGTTCTCTGAGAGATCTTACATCTTCGTTTTCTGTGGCAAGTACACCCGATACTGCTGCCTTCTCTGCAAAAAGAGCGCTCTTATCTTCAACCCATGCGGCTGCTTCAGGCAATCCCTGCGATGATGGCGTGAGCCCCAGTTCATTTATTATTTCTTTTTTCCTTTCTATCATTATACGGTTTAATTCAGTTATTTTAGCGTCATCAAAATTCGCATTTGTAATTGTGGTAAACAAAGCATCGCAGATCAGTTCGCCATCGCTGTTTATATTCAGCCCCTTTGCAATTTTCAGCTCTGCAAGCGCTGCCAGACCCTTTGCATTATAGATTAACAGGTCCTGCAGCCCCGCTGTACTCTGCTCCTTGCCGCATACACCTTTTACTTCGCAGCCCTGATTTTTAACTGTTTCCTGACACTGATAACAAAACATACTCATATGAATCTCCTTATCTTATATTGTATTTTTGATCTTTAAAAGTAACCCCTGTATGCAGGCGGAGTTTAACCGGAGTCTGCAGTTTAAGGATTTTATAAGAAGAGTGTTCATTCTACTCTAATAGAGTACTCTTCTTAATACATAACAATATAACCAGAAAAATAACTACTTCCTTGATTCAGGTCAATTCCGATGATTTTTTTATAACAAGAAGGTAATAATTTCCGGAGTCTGTTTCAATTGCAGTATGTAACATTTAATATCCCCGCTGAATAAAACAGCGGGGATAAATTATATGGCGGGTTTTTTATTCAGACTTTTTCTGGAAAAAATTTTCGTAGATCAGATCAGCAGCCAGTATTATTGTAGCTGTGATAGTAAGGCCAAGCCATATATTGTAGCTGATATGGAGCTTAACATAAGAATTGCTGAAAAGGATGCCGTAAGCGGTAAATGTTATGCAGTACAGGATAATACCGGTAATTTTCATGTCATACCTCAATCTTTTATTTAATTTCTGATTTCTGTGGCAGCGGTATAATATTAGGGTGCTGTCATTCCCGCGCATGCGGGAATCTCATAATTCCTGATTTTTTCAGGAGATTCCGGCACTACGTTATCACTTCGGCCGGAATGACAAGTTTAACCTGCAAAATTATACTGTTACCATTTCTGTTAATGAATCATAGAGTCAGGTATATCCCGCTTCTGATAATTTGAGGGAATACCGCGTTGGATAGAGATTGAGGGGTTATGTAAAAGTACTTCTGCTCCAGACGGGGAACCGGTATGATTCACATCGGTTCAGAGAAATGGTGTAATAAAATAAAGGTTTTATTTCATCAGCACAGTTGTAATTAAATTTAATTCCGGGAATTACTGCGGGATTAAATTTAATCAGAATTGAGCCGGTTATACTATTAGCAGCCTGCTCAATAATTATTTTTTCAGATGCAGAATCTTTAATCTCTGATTTTAATGTAGAATTTACTGTTATTGCGGAGAAAATTATCAGCAGCAATAATGCTCTTGTAATGGATAGAGCCTCTTTTATTCTGCTGGAAGTCATAAGTGAATTTTCCTTTATTTAATGTTATTGAATGGATTTCATCAAAAACCGGTTATTATTGCAATAAAAAAATGTGTATTATATATCAGTATTATTTCCTTAACTTTTATTTAAAATAAAATGCTCCAATATCCCCGCCGCCGAAGGCGGCGGGGATATTGAAAACAGCATAATTGCACTAAAAGATCCATTTAGGAATAATTACTGATTATATATACTCATTTTTAAGAAAGGAGGATTTTCAAAATTATTTTAGATTTACACCATTTTTTACCTCTTGACAAAATATTGCTCCTGAAGGCAGTTAAAAATGTATTATAAAATTCAGTGCTAATTCCTTAACTTTTATCTGAAATAAAATGTTCTAATTTCCCGCCGCCGAAGGCGGCGGGAATATTGAAAGCAGCATTATTGTACTAAAAGATATCTTCAGGAATAATTACTGCATAAAATTATAAATTTTAATAAGAGGTTTGACCCCATGATCGATCCGAAACTGATAAGGGAAGACATAGAGTCCATAAGAGCAATGCTCGATTTTAGAAATATGAGTGATGCTGTGAATGTTGATGAGCTTAAGCGTGTTGATGAAGAGAGAAGAGAGCTCATGCTCAGGTCTGATGAACTGCGTGAGAAACGTAATAAGCTTTCAAAAACAGTGGGGCAGCTTAAAGCACAGGGGAAAGAGGCAGAGGATGCTATGAAAGAGGTTCAGTCAATTGCGGCGGAGCTTAAGTCCTTTGCAGATAAACTGGATGAGCTTAATGCCACCTTTAATGATATGCATCTTTCTATACCGAATATTGTTGATTCATCAGTACCCGCAGGGAGGGATGAAAAAGATAATATTGTTGTGCGTGAGTGGGGGAAAAAACCGGAGTTTAATTTTGAGCCTAAGACTCATTATGATATAGGGACTGATCTGGGGATACTCGATTTTGAAAGGGGTGTTAAGCTTGCGGGTGCAAGGTTCTATGTGTACAGGGGACTTGCTGCAAGTCTTGAAAGAGCGATAATAAACTTCATGCTTGATCTTCACACAAAGGAGCATGGTTATACCGAAACCTTCGGGCCATTTATTGTTAATGATGAGAGCATGACAGGAACAGGGCAGTATCCTAAATTTAAAGATGAATATTACAGAATGGATCGTGACGGCCTTTCCCTTATTCCGACAGCTGAGGTTACCCTTACAAATTTATACAGGGATGAAATTATTGAAGGGGAGGATCTCCCTATTCATGTAACAATGCAGTCTTCATGTTTCAGACGTGAAGCTGGCGCTGCCGGAAGAGATACCCGCGGTCTTGTGAGGGTTCATCAGTTCCAGAAGGTTGAGCTGGTAAAATTTGTTGATCCTGAAACATCATTTGAAGAGCTGGAAAAACTGACCCTTAATGCGGAGGAGGTTTTGAAAAGGCTTAACCTTCATTACAGGGTAGTTCTTTTATGCGGCGGCGACACATCTGCTGCTTCTACAAAAACATATGATATTGAAGTGTGGATGCCGGGGCTTAACCGCTATATGGAGATATCCTCATGCTCAAATTTTCTTGATTACCAGGCCCGACGGGCGAGGATAAGATACAGAAAAGCAAAGGGTGAAAAACCTGCATATCTCCATACCCTTAACGGGTCCGGGCTTGCTGCAGGGAGAACAATGGCTGCAATTATGGAAAATTATCAGACAGAAGATGGGAATATCGATATTCCTGAGGTTCTTAAGCCTTATCTCAAATAATTGAGATCTCTTGTGCAGCCTAATGATTATTAAAATGAAAGAATTTAATTTTAAAGATATAAACTGGCAGCTCATAAGGGGGACACTTGCTCTTTCATTAATGACAAATGAGCCGGTTCTATTAAACGGGGCCTACGATTATGCATCTGCTTCACATGATATAATACCTCTTTATCATGATCTGAAAAACTCTATAGCCGAAACAGGCGCAGGGATACTTACAGAGATTGGGGGAGATTTAGCCTTCAGGCCGGAGCCTCTGGAACCGGGAACATTATATATCTCCACAGGGAAGTTTACCCCTCTCTCTGAAATTGAACTTTTTTTTCTCCCCGCTTTATTTGCCGGTAATTTCCGGTCAGTGATACATTATGAGGGTGTTACCCATTCCCATCTGTCATATTCCACAACATTTTTAAAGGAAACACTTTTCAGTCTGCTGGAAAAAACAGGGCACTATGCTTCCATGAATCTTAAAAGGTTCGGTTTTTACGGATCAGGGGGGGGGATTGCAGAATCGCGTGTATATCCGGCCGAACCCCGCTCTGTAGTGGATATTTTTCACTTTAATGAAAAAAAAATTGAAGGGGTTAAGATTCTTGTTTCCGGAATGAATATGGAGATAGCTGTAAGGGAGAAGGAGTTTATTAAAAGAAATCTCGGTATTGATGAAAACATAATTTCCACACTGGAAATAGCTGATTCAAACGGCTTCGGAAACAGTATTCAGGTCTATGTCAGATGCGATGATATGAACTTTATTCTATCCAGGGATATGGAGCTTTATAACAGTAATGGAGATTTTATTTTTGATGAAAGTCTATATTACAGCTCCCTCACTGATCTTCTGGAAAAATCCGCTCTTTTTATGAAAAGCGAAACTGTACCGGAGAGTATTAAGCTTGAAGTGCTTCCTTATCTTTATATTACGAATACGCCCATACCATCTGAATTGAAAGATTCATCTCTTCTTCGGGTTTGTAAAGAGCTCTTCTAATCAGCCAGGCTCTTCAGCTCATTGTCAAATAAATCCTGCAGGTTTTCCACAGAGCATGTAAGTTCTTCAAATTCATGAAAAAGAGCGTCAATTTTTTTTCGAAGATTGTGAATTTCTATGGAGAGGGCGCTTATTTTCCTGCTGTCGCCGGTTGAAGCAGCTTCCACCATCTCATTATTTTTGCCGGTTAGTTCTTTTTCGCTGCTGTCAATTGTCTTTTCCACATAAGCGAGACGCTCCTCCATCGGCTTCAGTTCCCTTGTCTTCCTTTGAAGTATTTCAGAGCGGATTTTACGCATATCTTTTTTATTAAGGGGAGCAGTCTCATTTTTCCTTGAATCTTTTGATTCTTTCTGTTCATTGATTTCCTCATCCCAGCCGATTTTCTCCAGAAAGCTGCTGTAGGATCCTTCATAAATTGAAACACCGCTTTTCTGAAAAACTATAAATCTGTTAGCCAGGGAGTGGAGAAACATTTCATTGTGTGTAACCATTATCATGGCACCGGGGAAGTCATCTATAGCTTCAAGGAGCGCATCAGATGATTCCATGTCCAGGTGGTTTGTGGGTTCATCAAGGAAAAGAAGATTGGCAGGGGAGGCGAGAATCCTTCCAAGGAGTACCCGGCTTTTTTCCCCGCCGGAAAGGACCCCGATTTTTTTCAGGGCATCATCCCCTTCAAACATCATTGCTCCTGCGATATTCCGTGCCATCTGCTTTTCGCAGCCCGCATTTATAAATTCCTCTTCTATGGTAAAATTAGGATTAAGGCTGATTGTGTTTGTCTGGGCAAAATATCCGCTTACTGCATTTGTATGCAGGGAAATACTGCCGCTTTGAGGTTTCAGATTGCCAGACAGGAGCTTGAGCAGTGTTGTTTTACCCTTGCCGTTTTTACCAATAACGCATATTCTGTCATCGCTTCTTATTGTAAGATTAAAGTTTTTTACGATTGGGGTTTGACTGTTATATTCGAAAGAGAGATCTTCTACAGACATTATTGTTTTAGCATTAAATTGTTTGTAGCTGAATGAGAAGTCCAGATTTTTTATGCTTTCCAGCTTGTCAAGATTCTGCTGCTTTTCAAGTGCCTTTACGCGTGACTGAACCATCCCCGCAAGTCTGGCTTTTGCCCTGAATCTTGAAATAAAGACTTCAACCTCTTTCCTCTTCTTTTCATCATTGATTCTGGTTTTTTCGTAAATCTCCTCTTCCTTGAGGATCTGCTCATAGAGCTTATTAGTTGTACCTTCAATTTTTCTGATTTTCTGCCTGTGAATACCAACAGTATGGGTGATAACAGAGTCCATGAAGGATCTGTCGTGGGTGATAAGTATAACCTCGCCTTTCCACTGTTTTAAGAAAGAGGCAAGCCATCTTATTGATATGATGTCAAGGTAGTTTGTGGGCTCATCAAGGAGGAGCATGTCAGGTTCAGAAACAAGGGTTTTTGCAAGGTTAAGCCTTACCTGGTAGCCTCCTGAAAATTCCGCAGGATTTTTTTTCATGTCATCACTGGTGAATCCGAGGCCTGAAAGAATTTTCTCAACCTTCCATTTATCTTCCCTCATCTCCTCAGGTAAGCCCAGGCACCCCTCTTCAATCACTGTATTCATTGTGAATTTAAGATGCTGAGCCACATGCCCGGTTGTATAATTTTTCGGTATAGCTATTTCACCGGAGTCGGGGAATTCCTCTTTGATGATCATCTTAAGCAGGGTGGTTTTCCCGTGCCCGTTTCTTCCAACAAGGCCTATTCTTTCTCCGGGGTTAACATTAAAACTCACATCATCGAAAAGTTCCCGCGCCCCGAAGGATTTGCTCAGGTTTATTATTTTTATCATTAAAAGTTCCGCTTATCTTTCTGTTAGTCGATTTTGAGAATGGTCATAAAGGCTTCCTGCGGGACTTCAACTGATCCTACCATCTTCATCCTCTTTTTACCCTCTTTCTGCTTATCCAGAAGTTTTCTTTTTCTTGAAATATCACCGCCGTAGCATTTTGCTGTAACATCTTTGCGCAGGGCTGAAATATTTTCTCTCCCTATAATTGTGGCTCCAACCGCAGCCTGTAAAGGAATTTTGAACTGGTGTTTAGGGATAATATCCTTCAGCTTCTCGATAATATCTTTCCCCCTTGTGCGTGCCTTATCTTTGTGTACAATAAAGGAGAGCGCGTCAACAGGCTCTGCATTCACAAGAATATCGACCCTCACCATGTCCGACTGGCGGAAGTCGATAAGATCATAATCGAAGGAGGCGTAGCCCCTGGAAATAGACTTGAGTTTATCATAAAAGTTGAAAACAATCTCAGAGAGGGGGAGTTCATATGTGAGCTGAACCCTGGTTGTGGTAATATATTCCATGTTCTTGTGTATACCCCTTGACTCTGTAACAAGCTGCATAATATTCCCCACATATTCATTGGGACTTACAATAGAAGCAAGAACATAGGGCTCTTCTATTTTGTCAATTGTGCCCGGATCAGGGAAGTTTACAGGGTTGTCAATAATACTCATTGTACCATTCTGCATGTGAATTTTGTACTGAACGCTCGGTGCGGTAGTTATAAGGGATATGCCGAATTCTCTTTCAAGCCTCTCCTGCACAATCTCCATATGGAGGAGCCCCAGGTAGCCGCATCTGAATCCGAATCCCAGGGCATATGAATTGTCAGGCTCAAAAAGGAGTGAGGCGTCATTGAGCTGCAGCTTGTTAAGGGCTTCACGTAAATTCTGGTATTCATCACTATACATTGGGTAGAGTCCTGAAAAGACCATGGATTTAACATTCTTGAAACCCTGTAGAGCTTCAGCAGCCGGATTTTTTGAAAGTGTAACTGTATCACCGATTTTTGTGTCGCCCACGGTTTTAATGCCTGCAACAATATATCCCACATCTCCGGGGCCCAGCTCCTTTGTTTTCTCCATAGTCATCCGGAAAACACCTGTTTCAATAACTGTAAAAACTTTTCCTGTTGAATATAGTTTTATTTCATCATCTTTCTTGACAGAACCGTCAAAAATCCGGACCTTTATTACAGCACCCAGGTACTGGTCATAGAAAGAATCAAATATAAGTGCTTTCAGAGGTTTCGTTTTGTCTCCAGTCGGGGGGGGGATAAATTCAACAATCCGTTCAACTAAATCATCGATTCCTATCCCCTGTTTTGCTGAAGTAAGAACAGCAGTCTCCGCGTCAAGGCCGAGAGTGTTTTCTATCTGCTGTTTTGTCGCTTCGATGTCAGCGCTGGGCATGTCGATTTTATTGATAACAGGGAGAATTTCCAGATTATTATCCATGGCAAGATAGAGATTTGCAATTGTCTGTGCTTCAACACCCTGGGAAGCGTCAACAATCAGTATTACCCCGTCACA
>Ga0334882_1000193_pt1 | contig 109241 bp, 120 predicted proteins | sample GraSluR1_MG_5_FD_207226 | JGI IMG/M metagenome (GOLD analysis project Ga0334882, IMG submission 207226) | Sludge microbial communities from methane-producing bioreactor in Wageningen University, Netherlands - Granular Sludge_15_04-R1 | ecosystem: Engineered > Bioreactor > Anaerobic >...
CCTTGGTAAGGACAAGGTCACCGGTTCAAATCCGGTCGTGAGCTCCAGAGGCGGCGTAGCTCAGTTGGCTAGAGCACACGGTTCATACCCGTGGAGTCCGGGGTTCGAATCCCTGCGCCGCCACCATTGCTTTTATATACCGGCGGACTGGCCGGGTGCAATATGATGGTGAATGAAAACCACCTGAGCTTTTCTTTAACCCTTAGGAGGTGCATTTAGTTGGCTAAGCAGAAGTTTGAGCGGACGAAACCGCACGTTAATGTAGGGACGATTGGTCACGTGGACCACGGGAAGACGACATTAACGGCGGCGATGACCCATTGTTTATCAAGTGCAGGGCTGGCGCAGAACACGTCATTTGACGACATAGACAAGGCGCCTGAAGAAAGAGAAAGAGGGATTACGATAGCGACGGCGCACGTGGAGTATGAGAGTGAGACCCGTCACTATGCGCACGTAGACTGTCCCGGTCACGCAGACTATGTAAAGAACATGATTACCGGGGCGGCACAGATGGATGGTGCGATACTGGTTGTATCGGCAGCAGACGGGCCGATGCCGCAGACCCGCGAGCACATTTTGCTATCCCGCCAGGTAGGAGTTCCCTATATTGTAGTATTTTTAAACAAAGCAGACATGGTTGATGACCCTGAACTGTTAGAGCTGGTAGAGATGGAAGTAAGAGACCTGCTGAGCGAGTATGAATTTCCGGGAGACGACACTCCGGTAATTATTGGTTCGGCGTTAAAGGCCGGCGAATGTGGTTGTGGCGGTAAAGACTGCGAGTGCTGCAAGCCGATCTGGGAACTTATCGAAGCATTGGACAGCTACATACCGATGCCCGAGCGTGAGAAAGACAAGCCTTTTTCCATGCCGATTGAAGACGTATTTTCCATAACAGGTCGGGGCACAGTAGTTACCGGTCGTGTAGAAAGAGGCCAGATTAAAGTTGGCGATGAAGTGGAAATAGTAGGCTTTGAAGAGAAGCCGCGCAAGACAGTGGCCACCGGGGTGGAGATGTTCCGCAAGCTGATGGATTATGCAGAAGCCGGTGATAACATTGGTGTATTGCTGCGCGGGATCGACCGGGAAGCGGTAGAGCGCGGCCAGGTATTGGCCAAGCCGGGTACGATTAAGCCGCACACCAACTTCAAGGCGGAAGTATACGTGCTGAAGAAAGAAGAAGGCGGTCGTCACACTCCGTTTTTCCAGGGTTATCGTCCGCAGTTCTACTTCAGGACGACAGATGTTACCGGTAACATAACCCTTCCCGAAGGTATGGAGATGGTTATGCCCGGCGACAATGTCAACATGGATATTGAACTGATCACCCCGATTGCGATTGAAGAAGGAGTTCGTTTTGCCATCCGTGAAGGCGGCCGCACTGTCGGCGCCGGCGTGGTTACCGCTGTAAGCGAGTAAATCAGGAATCGGGTATTAACTCTGGATGATTTATTGCCGGTTAGGGGGCGGGTTAAATTATCCCGCCTCCTGTTATTGGTTTTCAGGAGGCAGCTGCTGAGGTAGTTTCTTCGGTAATATTGACATTATTCAAGATCTTATGATAAATTGATATTTACGAGTTCAAGAGGCAGGTGGAAAAATAAAATGCGTGTGACAGTACATATGGCCTGTTCGGAGTGCAAAGAGCGGAATTATACAACCCGCAAAAATAAAAAGAATAATCCTGACCGGATGGAAATGAAAAAATATTGCAGCCGTTGTAAGTCTCAAACTCTGCATAAAGAAACCAAGTAATTACTTTATCCAACAGGGCCGAAACAGCAGAAGGCCAATCTCAGAATGATAACGGAGAGAGGTATTGAGTAAATGCGTTTTTTTAAACGGGTAGGTAAATTTTTGCATGAAGTAAAAGTTGAGTTGAAAAAGGTAAACTGGCCCAATAAACGTGAAATTAGTGTGTTTACAGGGATAGTGCTGTCGACAGTGTTTGTAATTGGCGCATTTTTCTGGGTTCTGGATACTATTTTTCTGGCGCTTTTACAGCTTGTAATACTCTAGAAAGCTAATGATTTCAGGTCTTAAATAAGGAGTGTGACCGGGAATATTTTAATATTCCCCTTACTATGAACACTGAAACTGAAACCGGTGCGAATGATAATGTTGAGCAGAATGTAGACAATCAATCTGCTGAAACTGAAGAAAACCCGGTAAAAAAAGACTGGTTCGTCATACATACATACGCCGGTTATGAAAAAAGGGTTAAAACCAACCTGGAGAGGCGAGTTGATTCGATGGATATGAAAGATAAAATCTTTCGGATCATGGTGCCTACTGAGAAAGAAATAACCAGCCGCAGCGGACAGAAAAGAACCATCGAAAAAAAAGTATTTCCCGGTTATGTTTTGGTGGAAATGTTTATGGATGATGATTCCTGGTATGTGGTTCGCAATACACCAGGGGTAACAGGGTTTGTCGGGCCCGGATCGAAACCGGTTCCCCTGAGTGAGAAAGAGATTACTCACATACTACGCCAGGTAGGCGTTGTTGAAGGAAAACCGCGTATAGATTTTGATGTTAACCAGGTGGTCAGGGTCGTTAACGGTCCATTTAAAAATTTTGAAGGCAAGGTTGAAGAAATTAACAGGGAAAAAGGTACTGTTAAGGTATCTGTTTCAATGTTTGGACGTGAAACCCCGGTGGAATTAGAATTTCACCAGGTGATAAAATTTTAATCAGAGCTGTGCTCCCATTGTGGGGAAAGACACGGCCGGGAGGTTTATGTAATGGCTAAGAAAAAAAAGATAATTGGTATGACCAAACTTCAGATACCTGCCGGAAAGGCAACACCAGCTCCTCCGGTTGGTACCGCCCTGGGGCCGCACGGGGTTAATATCATGCAGTTTTGCAAGGAGTTTAATGAACGGACGGCAAATGATTCCGGACTGATTATACCGGTCGAACTAACTGTATATGAAGATCGTTCATTCAGCTTTATAACCAAAACTCCTCCGGCTGCAGTACTCCTTAAGAAAGCGGTAGGCCTGGAGAAAGCCTCCGGTGAGCCTAACCGGGTAAAAGTGGCCACTATTTCGCGTGATAAGGTGAAGGAAATAGCCCAACAAAAAATGGAAGACTTAAATGCTTACGATGTCGATGCCGCGGCGAAGATTATTGAAGGTACTGCCCGCAGTATGGGTATCGTTGTTGAAAAATAAATAATCTAATTAGTGGGAGAGCCATGGGGCTCGCAGACCACGGGAGGTAATTAAATGGCTAAAAAAGGTAAGCAATACGTAGAAGCCCGCAAGCAGATTGATCGCGAAAAAAAGTATGAACCGGATGAGGCCCTTCGTATGGTTAAAGAGCTGAGCAAGCGTAGTTTTGACGAAACGGTCGAACTCGCTGTGCGTCTTGGTGTTAACCCCAAGCATGCCGACCAGCAGGTGCGCGGATCGGTTGTTTTGCCTCACGGCACTGGGAAAACTGTAAGGGTTGCTGTTTTTGCCAAGGGTGAAAAAATTAAAGAAGCAGAAGAAGCAGGGGCCGATTTTTTCGGCGCAGATGAACTTGTAGCCAAGGTTCAGGAAGGCTGGCTCGATTTTGATGTTGCCGTAGCAACCCCCGACATGATGGGTTCAGTAGGAAAACTTGGGAAAATGCTAGGGCCGCGCGGTTTAATGCCAAACCCGAAGAGCGGAACTGTAACTTTTGAGCTTGAAAAAGCTATCAACGATATCAAGGCCGGTAAAGTTGAATACAGAACTGACAAAGCCGGTAATGTTCATGTTCCCCTGGGCAAGGTTTCATTTGATCTCGATAAGCTGGTTGAAAACTTTAATACGATCATGGATGCCATTGTCAAGGCCCGTCCTGCAGCAGCTAAAGGGCAATATGTGAAATCGGTTACCGTAAGCTCAACCATGGGTCCCGGAATAAAGAGTACTGCCGGCCCGGAAGTGAAGATGTAACTGTATCAAAAATATATATGATTTCCGTAGACGCCAGGCACTACTGGTTTAATGGCTGAAAAGCCGCCTGTCCAGGAATACTGTCCCTGCCATTGTTAAATATGGTCTGTACCGGGGGTTCCGTCTGCGGAACCCCCGGTTTTCATTTTTAAGAATTCCATCTATCCGAACAAGGAGGTGAACTATTTGCTCACCAAAAAAGCGAAAGAGAAAATGCTTGAGGAAGTGACAGAGGAACTTAAAAAATCAGAACTGGTTATTGTAACCGATTACCGCGGCCTTAATGTAAAGGCAATAAATGCGCTGCGCGGCAAGCTCCGCGAGCAGGAGTGTATTTACCGGGTTACAAAAAATACCATGAATCGCCTGGCTTGCCGTCAGGCCGGAATGGAAGAACTGGAAACTTTTTTTGAAGGCCCAACTGCCATAGCTTATTCAAACGCCGATCCTGTAGCTGCCGCTAAAGTTTTTAACGAGTTTGCAAAGGAAAACGAAGCGTTGGTGGTTAAGGGCGGCCTGCTTTCAGGCCAGGTCCTCGACTCGGCAGCTATCAGGGCTCTTGGAGATATACCGCCTCGTGAAGTACTGCTGGCTCAGGTTGTCGGCGGTTTCCAGGCGCCAATATCCGGTCTTGTCGGTGTTTTGCACGGCACTTTGAGCAAGCTTGTTTATGCCGTTGATGCAGTGCGGCAACAAAAAGAAAGCGCTTAAACTAAAAAATTACTTATAAAGGAGTTCAAATGTAATGTCAAATGTTAATGAAATTATGGATAAGATTAAAGAAATGACCGTTCTGGAACTTTCCGAACTGGTTAAAGCTCTCGAAGAAGAGTTCGGTGTTACTGCCGCTGCTCCCATGGCAATGGCTGCAGCACCGGCAGGAGCCGCAGCAGCTGCTGAAGAAGAAGAGAAAGATGAGTTTGATGTTGTTCTTACCGCAGCAGGCGAGAAGAAAATCCAGGTTATTAAAGTAGTCCGTGAGATCACCGGTCTGGGCCTTAAAGAAGCAAAGGCGCTTGTTGATGAGGCACCGGGTAATGTCCAGGAGAAAGTGAACAAGGAAACTGCCGAAGCTACAAAGGCAAAAATTGAAGAAGCAGGCGGAACTGTAGAACTGAAGTAATAGTGCACGGTAGCAATAACGGGCAGATAGAACCGGGTAGTATGAATGATTATACTGCCCGGTTATTTTCTTGAAAATATCCTGAAAATGTGTTGACACCTTTTTAATCTTGTGGTAATATCTTAAGATGTCTAGTACTACCACTATGTATTTTTTTAGATGTGATTCGATTAGTCTTCTCGAGTAATTACATACCCTTAGGAGCAACAGAAGTGTAAGGGCTGGCCAATGATTTCAGCCCGCTTTTTCTCGGTTTTTAAATCATAAACCAGGTATCAGGGGAGTGATTTTTTTTAATGTCCACCAGCGTTGCAGCAGGAAGAAACAGTCGTCGTTCCTATGCCCGCATCACAGAAGTTTTAGATTTACCGAATCTGATTGAGGTTCAGAGCAGTTCATTTGAGTGGTTTTTAAACAAAGGTTTAAAAGAAATATTTGAAGATTTTTCACCGATCCAGGATTTTACCGGTAACTTGGTTCTGGAGTTTTTTGACTATACTCTTGGGGAACCTAAGTATTCAGTGGATGATTGCAAAGAACGTGACGCCAATTACGCTGTGCCACTGAAGGTAAGGGTGCGCCTGATCAACCAGGAAACCGGCGAAGTAAAGGAACAGGAAGTTTTCATGGGTGATTTCCCGATGATGACTGAAAACGGTACTTTTATTATTAACGGTGCCGAAAGGGTTATTGTCAGTCAGCTGGTTAGATCACCCGGCGTTTATTTTAAAAAACAACCTGATCCTACCGGCAGCACAGGGAAAGAATTGTTCAGCGCGACGATTATACCAAACCGTGGAACATGGCTTGAATTTGAAACCGATGTTTCAGACGGTATTTTTGTACGTGTTGATCGGACCAGGAAAATCCCTGTTACTGTGCTTTTACGAGCCATCGGGTATGGCACCGACGAGCAAATAATTGAAACCTTTGGTCGGGATTCACGTTTGCTTGAGATAGTTGATAAAGATCATACCGATTCAGAAGAGTCAGCCCTGCTGGAAATTTATAAGCGTTTGCGTCCTGGCGAACCTTTGAACGTTGATAATGCCAGGTCACTCTTTGAATCGCTGTTTTTCGACGGCAAACGTTATGATTTCGCCCATGTCGGGCGTTTTAAGGCCAATAAAAAGTTATCGATGTCGAACCGTCTTTTTAACCAGGAACTTGCTGAGGATGTGCAGGATCCTGTCAGTGGAGAAGTCATTTATCCGGCCGGGACTGTTGTTGATGAAGAAGCGGCAAAAGTAATTGATGAGCACGGGGTGACCCGTGCTAAAATCAGGTACCATGATAAGGATTACCTGATTATCGGAAACGGCGGTGTGGATCTTACCGTACGTCACCTTGTCAATGAAGATATTGTTGCTACTGTAAATTATATTCTAAATCTTTTTGAAGGTATTGGTTTTGTAGACGACATTGATCATCTTGGAAACCGTCGTTTACGCAGTGTGGGAGAGCTATTGCAGAATCAGTTCAGGATTGGCCTGTCCAGGATGGAGAGGGTAGTCCGGGAGAGGATGACCATTCAGGATGTTGAGGCTATTACACCACAAGCCCTGATTAACATCCGTCCTGTAATAGCATCGATTAAAGAATTCTTTGGAAGCAGCCAGCTGTCACAGTTTATGGATCAAACCAACCCGCTTGCTGAACTGACTCACAAGCGTCGTCTCAGTGCCCTTGGACCAGGTGGATTAAGCAGAGAAAGAGCCGGTTTTGAAGTGCGTGACGTGCATCACTCTCACTATGGCCGGGTCTGCCCTATCGAAACTCCTGAAGGTCCTAACATTGGTTTGATCGGTTCTTTGGGCACCTATGCCCGTATTAATGAGTACGGTTTTATTGAAACTCCTTATCGCCGTGTTGACAAAAAGGAAGGAAGGGTTACCTCCGAGATAGTCTACCTTACGGCTGATGATGAAGACCGTTTTGTTATTGCCCAGGCGAACGCCCTGCTTGACGAAGATAAACGTTTCGCCTCAAACAGGGTAGCCTGTCGTTATTATTATGATACGGTTATGCGTAGCCCAAATGAAGTTGACTTTATGGACGTTTCACCAAAGCAGCTGGTCAGTGTGGCTACGGCCCTGATTCCATTCCTTGAAAATGACGATGCCAACCGTGCCCTGATGGGAGCCAACATGCAACGCCAGGCTGTTCCTCTCCTGAAGACGGAAGCCCCTCTTGTCGGAACCGGTCTTGAGTATAAAGCGGCGATAGATTCCGGGGCTGTTGCAATCTGTCAAAATGACGGGGTGGTGGTTCGGGTAACCAGCGATGAAATTGTTATCCGCCGCAACGATGACAGCCATGACCAAAATTATCTGATTAACGGGCGCACCAGGGAAAGGTTTGAAACTGACCGCCAGGTTGGTCTCGATGGAGGCCTTGATATTTATACCCTGCAGAAGTTTAAACGTTCAAACCAGGGAACCTGTGTTAACCAGCATCCAATTGTCAGGCGCGGCCAGGAAGTAAAAAGCGGCGAAGTTATTGCCGACGGTTCGTGTACCAGCTATGGTGAGCTTGCCCTGGGGCGCAATGTGCTGGTTGCCTTCATGCCCTGGGAAGGATATAACTATGAAGATGCAATCCTGATCAGTGAGAAATTGGTTAAACAGGATGTTTTCACATCTATTCATATAGAAGAATACGAATCAGAAGCCCGCGATACAAAACTTGGTCCGGAAGAGATAACCCGCGATATTCCCAATGTAGGTGAAGAAGCACTTAAGGATCTAGACGGCCGGGGCATTATACGGGTCGGGGCAGAAGTGCGGGCCGGGGACATCCTGGTCGGAAAAGTTACCCCCAAGGGGGAAACGGAGCTAACCGCTGAGGAAAGGTTGCTGAGGGCAATCTTCGGTGAGAAAGCCCGTGAAGTCCGCGATACATCCCTCCGTATTCCTCACGGAGAATCGGGTATTGTTGTTGACGTTAAAGTGTTTAACCGTGAAGAAGGCGATGAACTTTCGCCGGGAGTTAATCAGTTGGTGCGTGTTTATGTAGCTCAGAAGCGAAAAATCTCCGAGGGAGACAAAATGGCCGGAAGGCACGGGAACAAGGGAGTTATTGCCCGGATTATGCCCGAAGAAGATATGCCATTTTTACCTGATGGAACGCCGCTTGACATTGTATTGAACCCATTGGGAGTTCCTTCGAGGATGAACATTGGGCAGGTTTTGGAAGCTCACCTGGGTTGGTCTGCCAGGGCTCTTGGAATCGAGATTGCCTCCCCGGTTTTTGACGGTGCTTCAGAAGAGGATGTTTTCGCTGCTTTTAAAGAGTCAGAGCTGCCGGAAAACGGTAAGACCATGCTTTATGACGGGCGCACCGGGAAACCCTTTGATGAAAAGATTACCGTAGGTTATGTTTACATGCTGAAGCTGGCCCACTTGGTTGACGACAAAATACATGCTCGTTCTACCGGGCCTTATTCACTGGTAACACAGCAGCCGCTTGGCGGAAAAGCCCAGTTCGGAGGCCAGCGTTTTGGTGAAATGGAAGTTTGGGCTCTGGAAGCATATGGAGCAGCATATACCTTGCAGGAAATCCTCACTGTAAAATCAGACGATGTTGTCGGAAGGGTAAAAACTTACGAAGCAATCGTCAAGGGTGAAAATATTCCTGAGCCAGGAGTACCTGAATCGTTCAAGGTGCTGGTTAAGGAACTGCAGAGCCTCAGCCTGGATGTTCGTGTGCTCAGCGAAGAATCGGGAGAGGTTGAGATAAGGGAAGGCGATGACGATGCAGATTACCGCCGTCTTGATGTGAATATAGAAGGTATGGAATCTGATGAAGATGATCTTGATCGTTTTGTCTACCGCAAGGAACAGAAAGAAGATAAAGTTGCTGCTGAGAAGCCTGAAGTTAAGCAAAATGCTGAAAGCAGCGAGGAAGATAAAAAGATCGATCCTACTGATGATGAAGACGACGATATAATAGTCTCTGCGGAACTAAAGGCGGAAGAAGTTGAGGAAGTTTCTCTCGATCAACTTGAAGAAGAAGAGGAAGATGAAGAAGATAATGGCATTGATGATGATTTAAAGCCTAAACGTTCATCGAAAAAAAAGAGATTGGAAAAAGAACGTGAAGAGGAAATGAACGATATTGATGATGAGGAAGAAGACATCTACTAGCCGCTCAGGTTGATCCTGGCGAAAGGAGAGATCTTTTTGTTGGATGTTAATAATTTTGATGCTTTAAAAATCGGCTTGGCTTCATCTGAAAAGATCAGGGCATGGTCGAGAGGTGAAGTTAAAAAACCGGAAACGATTAACTACCGTACTCTTAAACCCGAGCGCGAAGGGCTTTTCTGTGAAAAGATTTTCGGGCCCCAGAAAGACTGGGAATGCCACTGCGGTAAATATAAAAGGGTGCGTTACCGCGGCATTGTTTGTGATCGCTGCGGTGTGGAGGTAACCAGGGCTAAGGTTCGCCGTGAACGAATGGGGCATATAGAACTTGCTGCTCCTGTTTCGCATATCTGGTATTTCAAGGGTATCCCGAGCCGAATGGGCCTTTTACTGGACATGTCTCCCCGGGCCCTGGAAAAAGTGCTTTATTTTGCCGCATATGTGGTTATCGATCCTGGTGAAACCTACCTGAGCAAAAAACAGTTACTGACTGAAATTGAATATCGTGAATACTATGAAAAGTATCAGGCTCTGTTTAAAAGCAATAAAGGGTTTAAAGCTGAAATGGGTGCTGAAGCAGTAAAAAAATTATTATCCGATCTCGATTTGGAAGAAATTGCCCTGGAGCTTCGCGAGGAGTTGGCCACATCGAGCGGGCAGAAAAAAGTGCGGGCTATTCGCCGTCTTGAGGTTGTAGAAGCGTTCAGACAATCCGGTAACGATCCGTCATGGATGGTTCTTGATGCGATTCCGGTGATCCCTCCCGATCTGAGACCGATGGTCCAACTTGACGGTGGGCGGTTTGCCACTTCTGACCTCAATGATCTTTACCGTAGGGTCATAAACCGGAATAATCGCTTAAAGAGGCTGCTTGATCTCGGTGCTCCCGATATCATTGTCCGTAACGAGAAGAGAATGCTGCAGGAAGCGGTCGATGCTCTGATTGATAATGGCAGACGCGGACGTCCCGTAACCGGTCCGGGTAACCGTCCCCTTAAATCGCTCAGCGATATGCTCAAGGGTAAGCAGGGACGTTTTCGTCAAAACCTGCTCGGTAAAAGGGTTGACTACTCGGGTCGTTCGGTTATTGTGGTCGGGCCCGAACTAAAACTATACCAGTGCGGGTTGCCGAAAGAAATGGCTCTTGAACTATTTAAACCCTTTGTCATGAAAAGACTGGTCAGCGACGGGCTGGCTCACAACATAAAAAGTGCAAAGCGAATGGTCGAGAAAGTGCGCCCCGAGGTTTGGGATGTTCTGGAAGAAGTTATCAGGGATCACCCCGTGCTCCTGAACCGTGCTCCAACCTTGCACCGTCTTGGGATCCAGGCTTTTGAACCGGTCCTGGTTGAAGGTCGGGCTATTCAGATTCATCCACTGGTATGCGCTGCTTACAATGCCGATTTTGACGGGGACCAGATGGCCGTTCATGTGCCCCTTTCTGCCGAAGCACAGGCTGAAGCCAGGCTGTTGATGCTTTCAGCTCACAATATTCTTAACCCTAAAGAAGGTCGTCCGGTAACAACGCCATCACAGGATATGGTTCTGGGCTGTTATTACCTGACCCTGGAAACAGAAGGAGCCAATGGTGAGGGCAAGGTTTTCCCTGACACGGATGAAGCGGTCATGGCGTATGAACTTGGTTACCTTGATCTGCATGCCCGCATTTTTGTTCGCGCTGCCGGTTTTAAAGGCAGGGAATTCGCCAGGCGTAAGAAGTACGTTTTTACCACGGTTGGTAAAATTATCTTTAATGATGTATTCCCGAAAGATTTTCCTTTTATGAACAATGCTGATTTTAACAACTCTTTACCGGATCACACCTTTGTGCCTGTCCGAAACCTGGAGCCGCAAAAGGTGTTGAAGAAGCTGCCTCGCAATAAGGCAATTAAAAAAGATTTTCTATCTGAGTTGATTGCCCGTTGTTACAGGATGTACGGCAATACCCGTACGGCAGAAATCCTTGACCAGATCAAAAAACTTGGTTTCCACTATGCCACACGTGCCGGTGTAACTGTTGCTGTCAGCGACATCGTAGTTCCTGGAGAAAAACAACAGATCCTTAAAGATGCTGAAGAAAAAGTAGAAGCAACAGAAGTTCAGTTTGCCCATGGTCTGATAACTGAAAATGAGCGTTATGACCGGGTAATCGAAGTCTGGGGCAAAGCAAAAGACCAGGTTACATCGGCCCTGATGAACAGTCTTGATGAACTCAATCCCATCTACATGATGGCTCATTCCGGAGCACGTGGTAATGAATCGCAGATAACCCAGCTTGCCGGAATGCGTGGTTTGATGGCAGACCCGACTGGAAGGATTATCGATGTGCCAATTAAGGCAAACTTCCGTGAAGGGCTTACCGTGCTTGAATATTTCATCTCTACGCATGGTGCCCGTAAAGGTTTGGCAGACACAGCCCTTAAAACTGCTGACTCAGGTTACCTGACCCGCCGCCTGGTAGATGTTGTGCAGGATGTTATTGTTCGTGAAGATGATTGCGGAACTGGTCAGTCGATCGGTCTCAGTGAGTTCCTTGAGAATGACGAACCACTCGAAGAAGCGGTTAACCGTTTGATCGGGCGCTATACCATGGAGCCGGTATATCATCCGGAGACTGGCGAAGTTGTCATTGATGCAGATACACTAATTACAGAAGATATGGCTCAAATGGTTTCTGAGCTGAAAATTACTGAAGTGCGTTTCCGTTCAGTTCTTACCTGTAAAACCCGTCATGGAGTTTGTGTAAAATGCTATGGCCGCGATCTGGCCAGCGGTAAGATTGTTAATGTGGGTGAAGCGGTAGGTATTATAGCTGCCCAGTCGATCGGTGAGCCGGGCACGCAGCTGACCATGCGGACTTTCCACACCGGGGGAGTCGCCGGAGACGATATTACCCAGGGTTTACCCAGGGTAGAAGAGCTTTTTGAGGCCCGTAAACCAAAAGGACAGTCACTCATTGCAGAAATCGCCGGAGAGGTTGAACTGATGGAAACTCGCTACAAGAGGGAAATCAGGATTACAGCCGAACATGGTGATAGCCGGGTTTACCAGATACCGTACGGAGCCAGGATCAAGGTGGAAAACGAACAAGAAGTAAATGCAGGTGATGAACTTACTGAAGGGTCAATCAACCCGCACGAACTGTTAAAAGTAAAAGGAGTTCGTGGTGTCCAGCTCTACCTGCTTAAAGAAGTACAATGGGTTTATAAAATGCAGGGCGTTGATATTAACGATAAGCATATAGAAATCATTGTCCGCCAGATGCTCAAGAAGGTTAAAGTTGAAGATCCCGGTGACACCGATCTTCTTCCGGGCGGGATGCTCGACAGTTATGTTTTTGAAGAGATTAATGCTGCTGTGGTTGAAGAAGGAGGCCAGCCGGCCCTGGCCCGTCCGCTGCTGCTTGGTATTACCAAGACCTCCCTTGCGACAGAATCATTCCTTTCGGCGGCATCGTTCCAGGAAACAACCAGGGTCTTGACCGAGGCATCAATAAAAGGCAGGCAGGATCAGCTGCTTGGCCTGAAAGAAAATGTGATTATCGGTAAGTTGATCCCGGCTGGGACAGGAATGGTCCGTTACCGTGATATTAAAGTAACCCCGGTTGGTGTGGAGCCGGAACCGGAGGAGAAAGCTGTTTTAGAAGCGGACCTGGGTCTTGATACCGATGAAACTGCAATTGCCGCTTCACCCGATAACCGACCAGAGCATATTGAGGAAGATCCGGAAGTGTTTGAGGATTAAAGAAATTTTCATTGACAAGCTTTTGCAGCGGTGATAAAATCTTAAGGTGCGCTTAAAGGCGTAAGTGAGTTATTGTGTGTTTAAAGAGAGGGTTTTGTTCCGGTGGATGAGCTGATTAATAATACTGATCACAGGGTAGTAGGTACCAAACAAACCCTGAAAGCCCTTGAAAAAGGTGAGGTTAACCAGGTTTTTATTGCCAGGGATGCGGAAGAAAAGGTAATTCAACCCGTGCTTTCCCTGTGTGTAGCAAACAATATTGAACCGCACTATGTTGATACAATGGTTCAACTGGGCAAGATGTGCGGGATTAAAGTTAAAGCGGCTGTAGCCGCAATAATCGACTAAAAAAGGAGGTGGGCTGATGCCGACAATCAATCAACTAGTACGTAAAGGCCGCAAGCAAATGACCAAAAAGTCATCTGCTCCGGCACTGGAACAGTCCCCGCAGAAAAGGGGAGTCTGTACCCGTGTTTCGACAACAACACCGAAAAAACCAAATTCGGCCTTACGAAAAATTGCCAGAGTCCGCCTGACCAATGGGGTCGAAGTTACAGCATACATTCCAGGGATTGGGCATAACCTGCAGGAACACTCGGTGGTTCTTGTCAGGGGAGGAAGAGTGAAAGATTTACCTGGTGTGCGCTATCACTTGGTAAGGGGAGCTCTCGATGCAGCCGGTGTGGATAACAGGGCTCAGGGACGCTCAAAATACGGCACTAAGAGGCCGAAAGCGTAGTAAATAAGTAAGGAGTGGATGTTACAAGATGCCACGTAAAGGTCCTGTATCAAAGCGTGAAATACTGGCTGATCCAAAGTACAATAGCAAGTTGGTTACCAGGTTTATTAATAAGCTGATGTACGACGGCCAGAGGGGTTCAGCCCAGGAAATTATTTATGATGCCTTTGAGATAATGCGGGAAAAAACCGGTAAAGAGCCGCATGAGGTTTTTGAAACGGCGATGCGCAATGTATCACCCGTGCTGGAAGTTAAACCGAGAAGGGTCGGGGGCGCAACCTACCAGGTTCCGATTGAAGTCAGCACTCACAGAAAGAATATCCTTGCTATACGCTGGATAATCGGCTTTGCGCGTTCTCGAGGCGAAAAAACTATGGCCCAGCGCCTGGCTGGTGAATTGATGGATGCTGCCAATAATACTGGCGGCTCAATCAAGAAAAAAGAAGATACCCATAAGATGGCTGAAGCCAACAAGGCTTTTGCCCATTATCGCTGGTAAAGGAATTACTATCAGGTGGGTTAATTATCAAGCGTGGTTTGTCAGATGTTTTGGATTTATCCGGTCTGCCGGTTCTCCAACTTCTGACGTCCGCTTTTTGAGAGGAGGGATGAAATGAGCAAGGAAGCACAGTTGAAACAGATTAGGAATATTGGGATTGCCGCCCATATTGACGCCGGTAAAACAACTACCACAGAAAGAATTCTTTTCTATACCGGCCGCTTGCATAGGCTTGGCGAAACTCATGAGGGTACTGCGACCATGGATTGGATGGCCCAGGAGCAGGAACGTGGTATTACAATAACCTCTGCAGCTACATCCTGCCGCTGGCAAGATGCGTTGATAAACATTATAGACACGCCCGGGCACGTGGACTTTACTGTTGAAGTAGAGCGTTCACTGCGGGTCTTGGATGGAATGGTAGCGATTTTTTGTGCAAAGGGTGGTGTTGAGCCCCAGTCAGAGACAGTCTGGAGACAGGCTGATCGTTATCATGTGCCTCGTCTGGCTTATATTAATAAAATGGATGCTGTTGGTGCAGACTTCTTTACTGTTTTAGAACAGCTTAAGGAACGGCTTCATGCTCATGCCCTTCCTATTCAGCTGCCGGTTGGAACTGAAAGCGAGTTTTCTGGCGTAATAGACTTGATATCGCAAAAAGCAATTATTTATGAAGATGATCTTGGTACACGCAGCAGTGAAACTGAAATACCGGAAGAAATGAAAGAGCTTGTTGCTGAATATAGGGAAAAAGTGCTTGAAGCGGCTGCCGATGCTGATGATTCAATTATGGAGAAGTACTTCAGTGGTGAGCCGATTGATACTGACAGCATATACAAAGCGCTGCGCAAAGCAGTTATTGACAACAACCTGGTCCCTGTGCTGTGCGGATCTTCATACAAAAACAAGGGTGTGCAGCCCCTGCTTGATGCAGTTGTTCACCTGCTGCCGTCACCTGTCGATGTCGGAGCGGTTAAAGGGTTTAACCCGAATAGCGGTGAAGAGGATTTTCGTTTGCCTTCAAATGATGCTCCCTTTGCTGCGCTTGTATTTAAGATTATGGTCGATCCGTTTGTCGGCAAGCTGGCTTTTGCACGGGTTTATTCCGGCACCCTTGATAAGGGGTCAGTTGTTTACAATGCAACCAAGCAGAAGCGGCAGAGAATCGGCCGGCTGATTCGCATGCACGCCAATTTCCGGGAGGAGATTGACCGCATTGCCACCGGGGATATAATTGCTATTATCGGACCAAAGGAAATTAGCACCGGGGACACACTCTGTGCTCTGGATAAACATATTATTTTAGAAAACATAACTTTCCCGGAACCGGTAATTCATGTGGCAATAGAGCCAAAAACAAAGGCTGACCAGGATAAAATGGCTGTATCAATGCAGCATTTATCTGAAGAAGATCCCACGTTCCAGATCAATACCGATAAGGAAACAGGGCAGACCATTATTTCAGGAATGGGTGAACTGCACCTGGAGATTATTGTTGATCGCCTGTTGCGGGAATTTAAAGTGCAGGCCAATGTAGGTAATCCGCAGGTGGCATACAAGGAAACAGTCCAGGGTGAGACTGGTGCTGAAGGTAAATTTGTACGTCAGTCGGGAGGCCGCGGTCAATATGGCCATGTTGTAATTGAGCTATCCCCTCTTGAGTCCGGTGGCGGGTTCGTTTTTGAAAACAAGATTGTGGGTGGATCAATTCCAAAAGAATTTATTCCTTCTGTTGAATCCGGCCTTAAAGAAGCTGCTATGAATGGAATTTTGGCCGGTTACCCGGTTGTGGATATTAAAGTAGTTCTTAAAGATGGTTCCTTTCACGAGGTTGATTCTTCTGAACTTGCTTTTCGTATTGCTGCTTCTAAAGCGCTTAAAACAGCGCTTTCCAAGGCGAGTCCGGTGCTCCTGGAGCCGGTTATGAAAGTTGAAGTATCTGCTCCCGAGGAATATCTTGGTGATATTATCGGTGATTTTACCGGTCGGCGCGGACGTATTCTTGGCACAGAGCAGAGGAGCGGACAGCAGGTGGTAAGGGGAGTTGCCCCACTTTCTGAGATATTTGGTTATGCCACCGAACTGCGTTCACATACCCAGGGACGTGGAGTTTACAATATGGAGTTTTATCGTTATGAAGAGGTACCGCAGAGCATTGCTCAAAAAATAATAACTCAAAATGGTGCTTATTAATTGTTGGAGGTGCATTTAGTTGGCTAAGCAGAAGTTTGAGCGGACGAAACCGCACGTTAATGTAGGGACGATTGGTCACGTGGACCACGGGAAGACGACGTTAACGGCGGCGATGACCCATTGTTTATCAAGTGCAGGGCTGGCGCAGAACACGTCATTTGACGACATAGACAAGGCGCCTGAAGAAAGAGAAAGAGGGATTACGATAGCGACGGCGCACGTGGAGTATGAGAGTGAGACCCGTCACTATGCGCACGTAGACTGTCCCGGTCACGCAGACTATGTAAAGAACATGATTACCGGGGCGGCACAGATGGATGGTGCGATACTGGTTGTATCGGCAGCAGACGGGCCGATGCCGCAGACCCGCGAGCACATTTTGCTATCCCGCCAGGTAGGAGTTCCCTATATTGTAGTATTTTTAAACAAAGCAGACATGGTTGATGACCCTGAACTGTTAGAGCTGGTAGAGATGGAAGTAAGAGACCTGCTGAGCGAGTATGAATTTCCGGGAGACGACACTCCGGTAATTATTGGTTCGGCGTTAAAGGCCGGCGAATGTGGTTGTGGCGGTAAAGACTGCGAGTGCTGCAAGCCGATCTGGGAACTTATCGAAGCATTGGACAGCTACATACCGATGCCCGAGCGTGAGAAAGACAAGCCTTTTTCCATGCCGATTGAAGACGTATTTTCCATAACAGGTCGGGGCACAGTAGTTACCGGTCGTGTAGAAAGAGGCCAGATTAAAGTTGGCGATGAAGTGGAAATAGTAGGCTTTGAAGAGAAGCCGCGCAAGACAGTGGCCACCGGGGTGGAGATGTTCCGCAAGCTGATGGATTATGCAGAAGCCGGTGATAACATTGGTGTATTGCTGCGCGGGATCGACCGGGAAGCGGTAGAGCGCGGCCAGGTATTGGCCAAGCCGGGTACGATTAAGCCGCACACCAACTTCAAGGCGGAAGTATACGTGCTGAAGAAAGAAGAAGGCGGTCGTCACACTCCGTTTTTCCAGGGTTATCGTCCGCAGTTCTACTTCAGGACGACAGATGTTACCGGTAACATAACCCTTCCCGAAGGTATGGAGATGGTTATGCCCGGCGACAATGTCAACATGGATATTGAACTGATCACCCCGATTGCGATTGAAGAAGGAGTTCGTTTTGCCATCCGTGAAGGCGGCCGCACTGTCGGCGCCGGCGTGGTTACCGCTGTAAGCGAGTAAATGGCTGGGTTTAAATCGCATACTAATAAAATATGCTGATAATAATATGAAGATGAATGTAGCGATGAAGTAGAAGGTTGCCGGTTTTAAGCCGGGGAATTTTTACGGAGCAGCTCTGATATAATCAGGCGACAAGGAGGATATTTATGGCTAACCAAAAAATTAGGATCAGGTTGAGAGCTTTTGATCACCATTTGCTGGACCAGTCTGCCGGTAAAATTGTAGAAACAGCGCGGCGCACCGGGGCCGATGTATCAGGCCCGGTTCCTTTACCGACAGAGAGAAGCCTTTATACGGTAATTCGCGCTCCGCATAAATATAAAGACTCCCGGGAGCAATTCGAAATGCGCACTCATAAGCGTCTGATCGATATCCTGGAACCAACGCCAAAGACAATCGACGCTTTAATGAGGCTTGATTTGCCTGCCGGTGTTGACATTGAGATTAAGCTCTAGCTGATAGACGGGAGGTGCCTTGAATAATGGCTAAAGCAATATTAGCACGTAAAGTTGGAATGACCCAGGTCTTTGATGAACAGGGTCGGGTTATACCGGTTACCGTACTCGAAGCCGGACCTTGCCGTGTTGTTCAGGTCAAGAACGAGGATACAGATGGTTACAACAGTATTCAAATCGGGTTTCTTGAAAAGAAAGAGCAACGGGTGAATAAGCCCCTAAAAGGACATTTCCAGAAGGGCAACGTTAAACCGCTGCGTTTTCTGCGTGAATTCAGAGTGGAGGATGCCAGCCAGTTTAAAACCGGCCAGGAAATTAAGGCTGATAGCTTTTCAGCAGGCGATTATGTTGATGTAAGCGCTGTCGCCAGGGGTAAAGGTTTTGCCGGATCTATTAAAAGAATGGGATTCAGCAGGGGCCCGAAAACTCACGGTTCACATTATCATCGTGGCCCGGGTTCTCTGGGTTCAGTTGCTCCGGCGCGGGTCTTTAAAGGTCGTAGATTGCCGGGACGGATGGGTGGCTGGCGGCGTACTATTCAGAGCCTTTTAGTAGTTGAATCTGATGCCGACAAAAACCTGCTTCTTGTCAGGGGATCTGTTCCCGGACCGAGAGGCGGCCTGGTTGAAATTAAAGAAGCGGTAAAAAGGCCGGTAAACGGATAACCTATAGAAAGGAGATACCCTGAATATGCCTACATTATCTTTATATAATAAAAATGGTGATCAGGTTGATGAGATCGAAGTGCGCGATGATTTTTTCGCAGTTCCTCTCAAGCGTGGAGCTCTTCACCAGACAGCTGTTGTCCAGGCAGCAAGAAAAAGGCAGGGTAATGCTTCAAGCAAAGATCGCAGCGAAGTGCGTGGCGGTGGAAGCAAACCCTGGCCGCAGAAGGGAACCGGACGTGCGCGTCACGGCAGCACACGTTCACCTTTATGGGCTGGTGGTGGGGTTACATTTGGGCCGCAGCCGCGGGACTTTGACCCCAAGGTGCCCAAAAAAGTCAGGCGTCTGGCTTTGAAATCCGCCCTGAGTGACAAAGTAAGAGAAGATAAGCTGATCCTGGTTGAAGATTATGCGATAGACGCACCCAAAACCAGGCAAATGGCAGAACTGCTTGCTAAACTTAAGGTAAGTGGTGGGGCACTAATAGTGATTGATCAGCCCGATGACAATGTAATTAAAGCTGCACGCAATCTGCCCCGGGTTAAAACAGTTCTGGCAAGACAGCTTAATGTACTCGATCTGCTAACCTATAATTTTATTGTGATGAATAAAGCCGCATTACAGCAGGTTGAGGAGGTGTTCGGCGGATGAAAGATTCAAGAGATGTTATTATTCGTCCCCTGATCAGTGAAAAATCTTCCGACCTGATGGAAGATAACAAGTACACCTTTGTCGTATCAGGCAAAGCAAACAAAATTGAAATAAAGCGCGCTCTTGAAGAAATATTTGACGTTAAAGTAAAATCAGTCAATACAGCCAACTTCAAGGGAAAAAGAAAGCGCCTGGGCCGCTACCCGATGGGGAAACAGCCCAGCTGGAAAAAGGCTGTAATAACCCTGGCCGAAGGCAGCAAACCGATCGAGCTGTTTGAAAGCCGCTAGTAGAAGGAGGGAACTATAATGGCTGTTAAACGTTTTAAACCTACTTCACCGGGGCGGCGGTTTGCCACCGTATCAACGTTTGAAGAGATTACCAAGTCGGAACCGGAAAAATCACTACTGGCGCCATTGAGTAAAAAAGCCGGTCGTAATTCATACGGCAGGATTACCGTGCGTCACCAGGGTGGAGGGCACAAGCGAGCCTATAGAATCGTTGATTTTAAGCGCAACAAGGATGATGTTCCTGCAAAAGTTGCCTCTATAGAATACGATCCGAACCGAACGGCAAACATTGCCCTGCTGAATTATGCCGATGGGGAAAAGCGCTACATTCTTGCTCCACTTGGGCTCCGTGTCGGGCAGGTTGTTGTTTCTGGTGTAAAAGTAGAAGTAAGACCGGGTAATACCATGCCTCTTAATTCTATTCCTGTTGGAACTTTTGTTCACAACATCGAAATGAAACCGGGTCATGGCGGACAGCTGGCCCGTTCGGCAGGAACTGCCGCCCAGTTGGCTGCTAAAGAAGGTAAGTACGGACATATAAAATTACCATCCGGTGAAGTGAGGCTTATCCCACTTGAATGTCGGGCAACTATTGGACAGATTGGTAACATTGAACATGAAAACCTGACAATCGGTAAAGCAGGACGAAGTCGCTGGATGGGTAAAAGGCCTACAGTCCGTGGTTCAGTAATGAACCCTGTTGATCACCCCCATGGTGGTGGTGAGGGTAAAGCGCCAATCGGTTTGAAAAGACCGGAGACCCCCTGGGGTAAACCGACGCTTGGTTATAAAACTCGTCAGAAGAATAAGGATTCAGATAGGCTAATTGTCCGTCGCCGTAAGAAGTAGCAGGAAATACAGCCGATGTCGCTGAAGCGGCAGGAGGTTTGTTTTCCAGCTGAAAGGGAGGTTGTCTTAATTGTCACGTTCACTAAAAAAGGGTCCCTATATTGAGGCCAGCTTAATGAAAAAAATTGAGCAGATGAACGAAAAGGGAGATAAAAAGGTTATTAAAACCTGGTCCCGCCGTTCAACAATATTCCCTGATATGGTTGGACACACCATTGCTGTCCACGATGGACGCAGGCATGTGCCCATTTATATCAGTGAAGATATGGTTGGACATAAACTTGGAGAATTTGCTCCGACCCGAACCTTCAGGGGGCACGGGCACCATACCGAACGCTCTACCTCATTGAAGTAGGGCAGAGGAGGCACGAATTAGATGGAAGCAAAAGCACAAGCCCGCTATGTACGCCTTGCGCCGCGGAAAGTAAGAGAAGTAGTTGATCTGATACGCAATAAAAATCTTGATGAAGCGATCAGTATTCTGCGTTACACACCGCGCCGTGCTGCTGAAGCGGTTACAAAAGTAGTTAATTCTGCGGCAGCTAATGCCGAGAACAACCTGGAGATGAATCGCGGTAACTTGTATATTGATCAGGCCTATGTTGATGAAGGTCCGGCCATGAAAAGAGTTCAGCCGCGAGCCAGGGGTAGAAGATTTTTGATTTTAAAAAGGACCAGCCACATTACGGTTGTAGTCAAAGAGAGAAAGGGGGTCTAGTTGTGGGACAAAAAGTTAGCCCCATCGGATTCCGCATCGGAGTAATCCGCGATTGGGATGCCCGCTGGTTTGCCAGGAAGGATTATAAAAACCTTCTTCATGAAGATTTACAAATCAGGGAGTATATCCAGTCTGCGCTTCAGAGCGCTTCGGTTTCGCGGATAGAAATAGAGCGGGCGGCAAATAATCTTAGAATCAACATTCATACTGCCAAACCGGGAATGGTAATCGGTCGTGGTGGTGCCGGTGTAGAAGAATTACGTAAGAAACTTGAAACAATGACTGAGAAAAAAGTGCATTTAAATATTATTGAAATTAAAAAGCCTGAACTCGATGCATTTTTGGTTGCTGAAAGCGTTGCTTCGCAGCTTGAAAGAAGAATTGCATTCAGAAGGGCAATGAAGCAGGCTGTATTCCGTACAATGCGTAATGGCGCCCAGGGTGTTAGAATAGCATGCAGCGGTAGACTGGGTGGTTCCGAAATGGCTCGTAATGAAAGCTATTACGAAGGAACTGTACCTTTGCAGACATTGCGTGCCGATATCGACTATGGTTATACAGAAGCAAAAACAACCTATGGAAGAATCGGCGTTAAGGTATGGATTTATAAAGGAGAAATATTGCCCTCAAAGCCGGGCAAAGATGCAAAGCCTGCAGAGGAGGTAGACGCCAATGTTAATGCCTAAGCGGGTAAAATTTCGTCGTCAGCACCGCGGCCGCATGAAAGGTAAAGCCAAGGGCGGCACCGTAGTTCAGTTTGGCGAATACGGGATGCAGGCACTTGAGCCTTCCTGGATCAGCAGCCAGCAGATCGAAGCAGCTCGTATTGCAATGACCAGGTTTATAAAGAGAGGCGGAAAGGTTTGGATCCGCATATTTCCAGATAAACCTGTTACTGAAAAACCGGCTGAAACCAGGATGGGTAAAGGTAAAGGTTCGCCGGAATACTGGGTAGCTGTTGTCAAGCCCGGCCGGGTTATGTTTGAACTGGCTGGAGTAAGTGAAGAAATTGCCAAGGAAGCAATGCGCCTGGCATCAAACAAGCTGCCTATAAAAACCAAGTTTGTGAAAAGAACTGAATCAGGTGGTGGAGCAGAATGAAAGTGAAAGAGATACGGGAATTTAACGAAAAAGAACTTGAAGAGAAAGTTAAAGAACTGAAAGAAGAGCTTTTTAACCTTCGTTTTCAGGAAGCCACTGGTCAGTTAGAAAATTGTATGCGTATTCAAGAGGTCCGCCGTAGTATTGCCCGGGTTAAAACCGTGCTCAGGGAACGGGCCCTAAGCTGAGCTTAAATAGGAAGGGAGGCCCATCGATTTGGAAACTGTAAATCGTAAAGTGCGCAGCGGCCGGGTTGTAAGCGATAAAATGGATAAAACCAGGGTGGCTTTGGTTGAAAGAACAACCCGACATCCGTTGTACGGCAAAATTATTCGCCGGTCGAAAAAGTATAAATATCATGATGAAGCAAATGAATCCCGAGTAGGCGATATAGTCAGGATCATGGAAACCAGGCCGCTTAGCAAGGATAAAAGGTGGCGCCTGGTGGAGATCGTTCAACGGTCGAAGCTATAGGCAGATTCTCCTCCGGATAGCCTGCCGGCAGGAGAATGAAAGGAGAAACAACGATGATTCAAAACGAAACTATCTTAAATGTAGCCGATAACTCGGGAGCGAAAAAGGTCCTTTGCATCAAGGTCCTTGGAGGATCGAAGCGCAAAGCAGGTCATATAGGCGATATTATAGTTGCCTCGGTTAAAGAGGCAACCCCGGGTGGCGTTGTAAAAAAAGGCGAAGTAGTAAGGGCCGTGATAGTGCGGACGAAAAGCCCGCTGAATCGTAAAGATGGTTCTCATATCCAATTTGATGAGAATGCGGCAGTTATTATCAATGAACAGAATAATCCGCGCGGAACCCGTATTTTTGGTCCTGTCGCCCGTGAGTTAAGGGAAAAAGATTTTATGAAAATCGTCTCCCTGGCACCGGAAGTAATTTAACTGTTCATTTTGGAGGTGGCTAAATCCGGTGGAAGTAAAAAAAATGTCTGTCCGCCGGGGAGACAAGGTTCTGGTTCTCTCCGGGAAGGACAAAGGTAAAAAAGGTAAAGTGATCGCCACATTTCCCCGTTTAGGTCGGGTAAAAGTGGAAGGGATCAACATGATTAAGAAACATGCCAAGCCGACCCGTAAAGTGCCCCAGGGGGGTATCAGGGAGATGGAAGCGGCATTTCCGGCATCAAAAGTGATGGTTGTCTGCCCGGCTTGTAACAAGCCATCCCGGGTAGGAAAGAAGGTACTTCCTGATGATCGCCGGGTTCGGGTATGTCTGAAGTGCGGCGAATCGCTGGATAAGTAAGGAGGGTTAAAGCGTAACGATGTCACGGATGAAGCAGAAATATTTGGATGAAGTACGGCCCACCCTTGTTAAGCGGTTTTCCTATAGCAATATCATGCAGGCGCCGCGGATTGAAAAAGTAGTAATTAACATGGGATTGGGTGAAGGAAAAGAAAACCCGAAAATACTGGATGCAGCGGTAAATGATCTCTCGATTATAACCGGTCAGAAGCCGATTATAACCAGGGCCCGTGTGTCAGTGGCCAGTTTTAAGGTTCGCGAAGGTATGCCGATTGGCTGCAAACTGACATTACGCGGAATCCGTATGTATGATTTTCTGGACAAGCTATTTAACATAGCTTTACCAAGAGTCCGGGATTTCCGGGGTATCTCGCCTCATTCTTTTGATGGGCGGGGGAACTTTACAATTGGTATCAAAGAGCAGTTAATTTTTCCCGAGATCGAATACAGTCAAGTTGAAAAAGTACTCGGCATGGACATAACTATTGTCACCTCTGCCGGGACTGACGAAGAAGCACGCGAACTTCTCACATTGATGGGTTTGCCTTTCAAAGCAGCCTAAGAGAAAAATATCGCGTAAGTTTAAGGAGGAAAAGGATGGCCAAGAAATCATTAATAGCCAAGGCCAAAAGAGAGCCTAAATTTTCGGTTCGCCGCTATAACCGGTGTTACATCTGCGGCCGCCCAAGGGCTTATTTACGTAAATTCGGCTTGTGCCGCCTTTGCTTTCGTCATCTGGCCAACGAGGGAAAAATACCGGGAGTTAAAAAAGCCAGCTGGTAAGATGATGAAAGAATGAGAGGAGGTTGTGATTGCCAATGATGACAGATCCTATTGCCGATATGCTGACACGTGTGCGAAATGCCAATAATGTACGGCATAAAACTGTGGAAATACCTGCTTCCAATGTGAAGCGCTCTATTGCGGCGATCATGAAGCAGGAAGGTTATATCAAGGATTTTGAGTTTATCAAGGATAATAAGCAGGGTGTTTTACGTGTTCATCTGAAATATGGGCCGAATGAAGAAAAAATAATCAGCGGTCTGAAAAGAATCAGCAAACCCGGTTTAAGGGTTTATGTTAAAAAAGATGAACTGCCCAAAGTCCTGGGAGGATTGGGAATAGCAGTTATTTCCACTTCACAGGGATTGATGAGCGATCGCCAGGCCAGGGAGACTGGAAAAGGCGGCGAAGTTTTATGCTATATCTGGTAGCATAGCGAGGAGGTTTACCGATGTCCCGTACCGGTAAAAAGCCCGTTGTTGTGCCTGCAAATGTTGAGGTGCAGCTTAACGGGAGTAATATTATGGTAAAAGGTCCGAAGGGTCAGCTTTCACAAGATCTGCCCCAGGAGATGATTATTGAACAGGAAGATGATAAAATTCTGGTTAAAAGGCCATCAGACAGCCCACAACACAGGGCTTTACATGGATTAACCAGGACACTTATCGATAATATGGTAGTTGGAGTAACCGAAGGTTATAGTCGTAACCTCGAGCTGGTCGGTGTCGGTTACAAAGCGGCAATGCAGGGTAAGAAGCTGGTTCTTAATATCGGCTTTTCACATCCGGTGGAGTTTGAGCCAGGTGAAAACGTGGAAATAGAAGTGCCCGCCCCTACCAAGATTACTGTTAAAGGTATCGACAAGCAAAAAGTGGGTAACCTGGCTGCAGTTATCCGCAAGACATATCCACCCGAACCGTATAAAGGTAAGGGTATACGTTATGAGAATGAGTATGTCCGTCAGAAGGTTGGTAAAGCGGGCAAATAATCACCTGGAGGTGTAAAAAGTGCTTAAAGCAAAATCTCGTCTGTATAGCCGGAAACGGCGTCACCGCAGGGTTAGAAAAAAAGTCAGCGGTACTCCGGAAAGACCCCGGTTAAATGTTTTTCGCAGCAGCAAGAATATTTATGCCCAGGTGATCAATGATTATACCGGAGAGACCCTGGTTGCTGCCTCCAGCCTGGATCCGGATCTGCGTGCAGGCACTCCTTACGGGGGCAACAAGAACGCAGCTCGGAAAGTAGGAGAACTGATCGGCCGCAGGGCTGTTGATAAAGGCATAAAAGATGTAGTTTTTGATCGGGGTGGTTACCTGTACCACGGTCGAGTAAAAGAATTGGCCGAAGGAGCCCGTGAAGGCGGGTTAAACTTCTAGAAAGGGGGAATGGCAGGGGTGTCGAAAATCGAACCAACACAGGAGTTAGAAGAAAAAGTAGTAAAAGTTAACCGTGTAGCCAAGGTTGTTAAAGGCGGACGCCGGTTTAGCTTTAGTGCCCTTGTTGTTGTCGGTGACAAGAATGGTGTTGTCGGCGCAGGCATGGGTAAAGCCGGGGAAGTGCCTGAGGCTATCCGTAAGGGTATAGAAGATGCGAAGAAAAATCTGATTCGTGTTCCCATGGTTGGGACAACTATTACTCACCCGGTAACAGGCCGTTTTGGCGCAGGAAAAGTTTTACTAAAGCCTGCTTCAGAAGGTACCGGAGTAATAGCAGGGGGTCCTGTTCGTGCAGTTCTTGAACTCGCCGGAGTTAGGGATATCCTCACCAAATCTCTCGGTTCCTCAAACGCGATTAATATAGTCAGCGCGACCTTGGAAGGGCTAAAATCACTTAAGCAGGCTGAAGAGGTTGGCAGACTGCGCGGAATTGAAGTAGAGAAGCTGCTTGGTTAAGGAGAGTTAAAGCTATGGCAAAAAAAATTCAAATAACCCTGGTTCGCAGTCCGCTGACTTGCAAACCGAAGCATCGTCGCACTGTAACAGCACTCGGTTTGAAGAAAATCGGCCAGACTGTTATTCATGAAGACAACGATGTGATCAGGGGAATGGCTAATACAGTTAATTATTTGATTAACGTTGAAGAAAGTAAATGAATTGAGAAGCGGCAAAGAGGGAGGTGTAGCCAATGCGCTTACACGAATTAAGGCCTCCTGAGGGAGCCAGCAAAGCGGCTAAACGTAAGGGAAGAGGCATGTCTTCGGGTTTGGGTAAAACAGCAGGCCGTGGACAAAAAGGACAAAAATCCCGTTCAGGATCCGGTATCCGCCGTGGTTTTGAAGGTGGTCAGATGCCTTATTTTCAGCGACTGCCGAAGCGTGGATTTACAAATATTCATAAGCAGAAGTGGAATATTGTTAACGTGAGTGAACTAAACACTTTTGAAGCTGGAACTGTTATTACCCAGGAAATGCTGGTTGAGGCTGGCTTGATTAGGAATATGCGTGATCCACTGAAAGTTTTGGGAAACGGAGATATTGAAAAAGGTCTTGAAATCAAGGCTAACCACTTCAGTAAACAGGCCCGGGAAAAAATTGAAGCAGCCGGGGGAAAGGCAGAGGTGATTTAAATTGCTGGAAACAGTTCGAACCGCTTGGCGGATTAAAGAACTCAGGCAGCGTATTCTCTTCACCCTGGCCATGTTTGTTGTTTACAGGGTTGGTTCTGCTATCCCCATTCCAGGCACGGACCCATCAAAACTGGCCGAATTTTTTCTGGAGGATACAATCTTTGGTTTTATCAATATAATCGGCGGCGGGAACTTAAGCAATTTCACCATATTTGCACTGGGCATTATGCCTTATATTAACGCTTCCATTATTATGAACCTTTTGACTATAGTAATTCCGAAGTTGAAGGAGTGGAGCCAGGAAGGGCCTGAGGGGCGTAAAAAAATAACCCAGATAACCAGGTATGGTACCGTCGTTATAGCGATTATTCAGGCACTTGGCCTTTCTACAACAATAGCCAGCGCAGCTGTCATGGATAAAACGCTTTTATCGTATGTAACAATCATTATTTCCCTGACTGCAGGTACTGCCTTTTTAATGTGGATCGGGGAGTTGATTACAGAAAGAGGGATTGGCAACGGTATTTCACTGTTAATCTTCGCCAGCATTGTTTCCGGTTTTCCGCTTGGCCTGGCGATGGCGGCAGAACAGTATCGTTTCGGTCAAATTAATGTATTGACCATAGTATTGGTAATTGTAGTTATGTTGGCCCTGATTATAGGGATTATATTGCTCGATCAGGGGCAGAGAAGGGTTAACGTGCAGTACAGCAAACGCGTTGTTGGTCGCAAAATGTATGGCGGTCAGGCGACACACATACCGATGAAGGTTAACCAGGCTGGTGTTATTCCGGTTATCTTTGCTTCGGTGCTGCTAAGTTTTCCACAAACCCTGGTTAGCTTTATCCAGCAGCCATGGGCACAACGTCTGGCTGAAATGCTGGGCTGGGGCAGCAACCTTAACCTGGTGTTGTATGCCTTGTTGATCATACTGTTTACCTACTTTTACACAGCGGTTCAGTTTGATCCATTTCAGGTTGCGGGTAATATCAAGAAATATGGTGGTTTTATACCCGGTTTACGCCCGGGAAGGCCGACGGCCGATTACCTGGCCCGGGTCACTTCAAGACTGACTACCGTTGGAGCATTTGCACTGGCATTTATAGCAGTGTTTCCTATAATTCTTGAGAGATTAACCGGAATGAACATAGTATTTACCGGAATCGGTATGGTTATTGTAGTAGGTGTTGTTCTGGAAACATTTAAACAAATTGAAAGCCACATGCTGATGCGCAGCTATCGCGGCTTTATGAAGTAGTGAGACATTAGATGATAAAGCTTAAATCGGCCAGGGAAATTGAAATGATGCGGGAAGCCGGCAAAATTGTTGGCGAGGTCCTTGCGGAAATGGGCAGGGTGATCAAGGAAGGCATAACCACCGCTATGCTGGATAAGATCGCTGAGCAGATAATTCGCAGGTACGGTGCAGAACCGGCTTTTCTTGGTTATCATAATTTCCCGGCATCGATTTGTGCTTCTGTCAACAATGAGGTAGTACACGGCATTCCCGGGTTGCGCAGACTTAAAGAGGGCGATATAATCAGCATTGATGTCGGTACGCGGTTAAATGGTTATTATGGTGATGCCGCGGCCACATATCCGGTTGGTAATATCTCGTCTAAAGCGCAAAAGCTGATTGATGTAACCAGAATGTCCCTTCAGAAGGGAATCGAAAAAATGCAGGAAGGTAATAAGCTTTCCGACATTTCACATGCCGTGCAGGCATACGTGGAAAAAAATCACTTTTCGGTTGTCCGGACTTATGTTGGGCATGGTATTGGCGATGAGATGCATGAAGAACCGCAGGTTCCAAATTTTGGTTTGCCTGGACGGGGGCCGAAACTTGAACGCGGTCTGGTTCTTGCTATTGAGCCGATGGTCAATACCGGGGGTTGGCAGGTTAAGGTTTTAGATGATCAATGGACTGTAGTAACCGCCGATGGCAGTTTGTCAGCTCATTTTGAGCATACAATTGCCCTTGGAGAAGATGGTCCTGAAATACTAACCTCTTCCGACCTGAATTAAGGGGGGATGATGGTGGAACTAAAACCGGGACAACTGGTCCGTTCCCTGGCTGGCCGTGACAGGGGAAAACATTATCTTGTTCTCAGCGAACTCGATCCAAAATATGTTTTATTGGTCGATGGCCTGAGCCGCCCGGTAAACCGGCCGAAGAAAAAGAATAAAGCCCATCTTCAGCATTATGACCGCAGGGTGAAACTGGGTGAAGCGCTTGATGTCAATAGTATTAATGACAGCCAGGTAATCAGGGCAATAAAAGAACTGATATCTGATAGCGGGTTTTCTGAAGGGGAGGTTTAACTGGTAACATGAGCAAAAAGAAAGATGTAGTAGAGGTTGAAGGAACAGTGGTTGAGCCACTGCCGAATGCCATGTTCCGGGTTGAGCTAAAGAATGGACACAAGGTTCTGGCTCATGTATCCGGCAAAATCAGAATGAATTTTATTCGTATTTTACCGGGCGACAGGGTTTTGGTTGAGCTTTCACCTTACGATCTAACCCGGGGTCGTATAACCTATCGTTATAAGTAAGGAGGTCTGTTACTATGAAGGTTAGGCCTTCAGTAAAAAAAATGTGTGAAAAGTGCAAGATCATCCGGCGTAAAGGCAGGGTCGTGGTAATCTGCCAGAATCCGAAGCATAAACAAAGGCAGGGTTAACCGTAAACCTGAATACTTATGCCTTCCCCGGCTAACAGGGGATTTATAAAAAGGAGGTGCTAATCGATTGGCCAGAATTGCAGGTGTAGACTTACCTCGTGATAAAAGAGTTGAGGTTGCTCTGAGCTATATTTATGGTATCGGCAGAAACCGGGCGCTTGAAATCCTTCAGCATACCGGAGTCAGCCCGGATACCAGGATAAAAGACTTAACAGAGGACGAGCTCGGTCGACTTCGTGAATTTATTGACAAAAATTATAATGTTGAAGGCGATTTGCGCCGTGAGGTTGCTTTGAATATTAAGCGCCTGGTGGAAATCGGCTGCTATCGCGGCATAAGACACCGTCGCGGGATGCCCGTGCGGGGACAAAAAACCAAGAATAATGCCCGTACCCGTAAAGGTCCGCGTAAAACTGTTGGTATTCGCCGCAAGAGCTAGTAACCTTGGAGAAGGGAGGAAGTAACTAAAATTGGTCAAGAAGAAGGTCACCCGTACCAAACGTCGGGAAAGAAAAAATATTGAGCGCGGGGTTGCTCATATAAAATCTACCTTTAACAATACATTCATCAGCATTACTGATGTAAATGGTAATGCAATTTCATGGTCCAGTGCTGGTAACGTGGGCTACAAGGGTTCGAGAAAATCTACCCCTTATGCTGCCCAGCTGGCAGCTGAATCAGCAGCAAAAGTTGCCATGGAACATGGCATGAGACAGGTGGAAGTATTTGTTAAAGGACCTGGTGCCGGACGTGAAGCGGCTATTCGCTCACTGCAGGCTGCAGGCCTGGAAGTAAACGCAATTAAAGATGTAACACCAATCCCGCATAATGGATGTCGCCCGCCAAAGAGGCGCAGAGTATAATTTTATAAACAAGGAGGTGTAACATAAACTAATATGGGACGCCACACTGAAGCAGTATGTCGTTTATGCCGCAGGGAAAATGATAAGCTTTATCTTAAAGGAGACCGTTGTTATTCAGATAAATGTGCCGTAGTTCGTCACGCTTACCCACCGGGAGAACATGGCCAGGGACGCCAAAAGTTTTCAGAGTACGGTTTACAGCTGCGTGAAAAGCAGAAGGCCCGCCGAATTTACGGGGTTATGGAAAGGCAGTTCCGCCGTTATTTTAAAGAAGCCGACCGTCGTAAAGGAGTAACCGGTGAAACCCTCCTGCAGCTCCTGGAAAGCCGTCTTGATAACGTAGTTTTCCGCATGGGACTGGGACGTTCGCGTGCTGAAGCAAGGCAGCTGATCAACCATGGACATTTTCAGGTTAATGGTCGTAAGGTAGATATTCCTTCTTACCTGACCAAGGTCGGTGATGTGATTGCCGTTCGTGAAAACAAAAAAAGTAAGCCTGTTTTTAAATCAATAGCTGAAGACAGGGGACAACAGGGAGTAGTGGACTGGCTGGATGTTGATCATGAAAAAATGGAAGGCCGGATCATGAGGATTCCTCAGCGCGAAGAGATCGATGTGCCTGTTACAGAGCACCTTATCGTCGAGCTTTATTCCCGCTAAGTGAAAAGTAAACCCTCAATAAATCAAACGAGGAGGGTAAATCGGACAAAATGATAGAAATTGAAAAACCGAAAATTGAATGTGTCGAAAGAGATGAGCAGAGTTATTACGGGCGTTTTGTTGTTGAACCGCTGGAGCGAGGATATGGAACAACGCTTGGCAATGCCCTGCGCAGGATCCTCTTGTCCTCATTGCCCGGGGCGGCAATAACTAGTGTTAAGTTTGATGGTGCACTGCACGAATTTTCGAATCTGCCTGGGGTTCTGGAGGATACAATAGAAATAATCCTCAACCTGAAGGCCGTGTCATTGATGATTCACAACGATGAACCGCAGACATTGGTAATCGAAACTGAGGAGGCTGGCGAGGTTAAAGCCGGCAATATTAAGGCTCCCGCGGATGTTGAACTCCTTAACCCTGATCATCATATATGTACTCTTGAGGAAAACTCGAGGCTATACATGGAGATGACAGCAATTAACGGGCGGGGTTATATCCCGGCTGAGCGTAACAAAATGTCGCAGCAGCCAATCGGTGTTATCCCGGTTGACTCCATGTTTTCCCCGATCAGGAAAGTAAATTACCAGGTGGAAAACACCAGGGTCGGACAGGTTACCGACTACGACAAACTAACCCTGGAAGTATGGACTGACGGCAGTATCGGTCCTGATGAAGCGATCAGTCTTTCGGCAAATATACTGAGCACACACATTGCTCTTTTTACCAATCTGACGGAAACATCAGACAAGGTAGAGATTACCTCTGACAAACCGGAAGAAGATCGTGAGCGGATTCTTGACATGACCATTGAAGAACTGGACCTGTCAGTGCGTTCGTACAATTGCCTGAAACGAGCCGGCATCAACACTGTTGGTGAGCTGGTTCGTAAAACAGAAGAAGAAATGATGAAAGTTCGCAACCTGGGCAAGAAATCGCTGGAGGAAGTAGAGCAAAAGCTGACAGAGCTTGGGTTCGGCTTCAACAGGAGCGGAGAGTAAGTTTTTGAGGAGGAAATTATAATGCCATACCAGAAGCTGAGTCGAAAGAGCGGCCCCAGGCGAGCCCTGCTGCGCGGCCTGGTGACATCGTTCTTAAAAACAGGCCGTATCGAAACAACCGAGGCAAAAGCCGCGGCAATTCGTTCACTTGCTGAAAAGATGATTACCCTGGCTAAAAAGGGTGATCTTCATGCCCGCCGACAGGTCCTGGCCTTTCTGTTGGAGGAAGATGTAGTTACAAACCTTTTTGAAAAAATTGGCCCCAAAATGGAAGGTCGTGAAGGCGGCTACACCAGGGTTGTCCCAATTGGACCCCGCCGCGGAGATGCAGCACCCATGGTGATCCTGGAGCTTGTTTCCGAATAACCAGATATGGGTAACCTGCCAGAATCATTAATTAAAGCGAGAGAACTTGGTTACCATTATGTGGGTGATGGTGAAAATATTTATCCTGCCCTGAAAGGGATAAACCTGGATGTGCGCCGGGGGGAATACCTTGCTGTAATTGGTCCCAACGGTTCAGGAAAAACTACTTTACTTAAACTATTTAATGCCCTGCTGGACCCTTCCGAAGGAGAGGTTCTGGTTGAGGGCATTTCAACAGTTGAGCATGACAAAATCCCCATGATTCGTCAGATATGCGGGATGATTTTTCAAAATCCTGACAACCAGCTAGTAGCTACTACAGTAGAAGAAGATATTGCCTTCGGGTTAGAAAACCTGAATATACCCTCTGCCGAGATCCGGCAGAGGGTAGTAGAGGTTGCTCGCAGGCTTAGGCTGGATAAGCTTTTGCTGCACCCACCACACCAGCTTTCCGGTGGTGAAAAACAAAGGGTGGCAATTGCCGGGATTTTAGCAATGCGTCCGCGCTGCATATTAATGGATGAACCTACGGCAATGCTCGATCCCGCAGGAAGTAAAGAAGTTTTACAAACAGTTTCCGATCTGCATAAGAACGAAGGAATTGCCATTGTTCATATAACCCATTTTCCGGAAGAAGCTGTTTTTGCCGATCGTGTTGCAGTTGTAAATAATGGCTGCCTGGTAAAAGAGGGTTCTCCGGAGGTTATCTTAACTGATCTAAAGTTGCTGCATGAATTCGGCCTAATAGGAACACCTGCTGTTGAGCTGGCAGCTCTTTTAAGAAATGATGGTTTTAAAATCCCGAACGAAACACTTCATAACCGGGAGTTGGTGAGAGCCCTTTGTTCATTCAGACCGATAAACTGACTCATATCTATATGCAAGGAACCCCTTTTGCAGCAGAAGCGCTAAGTGATATATCTTTCTCCCTGGCAAAAGGAAGGGTTGCCCTGTTACTTGGGCCGAGTGGTTCCGGTAAATCTACTCTTATCCAGCACCTTAACGGTCTGCTGAAACCTACTTCCGGGCAGGTTTACTTTAATGGAAACCCTGTAGGCGGCAGTAAGGCAGAACTGCTTAAGCTTCGCAGAAGGATTGGCCTTGTTTTTCAGATGCCGGAAGAGCAGTTTTTTTCTGAGTCTGTTTATGATGAAGTTGCTTTTGCTCCGCGCAACCTCGGTCTTGCCGATCGTGAACTTGACCACCGGGTTGAGAGGGCCCTGGCTCGTGTTGGCCTGGAACCTGCTCTTTTTACAAAACGCCATCCCTTCCATCTCAGCTCGGGCCAGAAAAGACTTGTTGCCCTGGCAGCTGTTTTATCTTTGGAGCCGGAAGTATTAATACTTGATGAACCTACGGCGGGGCTAGACCCAGCCGGTCGTCGCAGGCTGTACACACTGCTTGATGATTTAAATAAAAAAGAAGGTTTAACCCTGCTGATAGCCACACACCATTTTGATGAAGCGGTGGCACTGGCAGAGCAGGTGTTAGTCTTATACAAGGGCAAACTGGCTATGGATGGAAGTAGAAACAAAATATTTTCCAACCGGGAGGAACTGGTAAAATTAGGGCTTGCCCTGCCTCCAATTACAGAAATAATGCATGATCTTGCTGATTCAGGCCTTCCTGTAAACAGAGATATTTACACTCTTGAAGAAGCCCGCACAGAGATTAATAACCTGAAAGGATCTGGAAAAAATGAGTCCTAGCATTACCCTGGGGCAATATCTGCCCGGTAACAGCCTGGTGCACCACCTCAGCCCCCGCATAAAAATTGCTGTTCTCATTATTCTTTTGATCCTTCTTTTCAGCCTGCAGAATTTTATCGCCTTAGCAGTTATGTTTGCCCTGGTTTTGATGCTTCTGGCTGCTTCACGCATCCCCTTGCGTTACTTTATTAAGGGTCTCCGGCCCATTTTATTAATCATACTGTTTGCCCTGGTCATATATATATTTTTTACAAAGGGAGGGGTAGTACTGCTGCGCATCGGTTCGTTTACCATCGAATCGGAAGGACTTAGACAGGGTTTGTTTGTAATTACCCGCCTGCTTGTCCTGATAATTCTTTCCCTGTTGGTAACCCTGACGACCACGCCTCTTTCCCTTACTCACGGAATGGGTTATTATTTAAAACCTCTCAGCAAAGTAGGCTTGCCTACTGAGGAAATTGCCATGGTTATGGCTATAGCCCTGCGATTTATACCTACCCTGATGGAAGAAAGCCAACGTCTGATGCGGGCCCAGGTCTCAAGGGGAGCCGATTTTGAAACCGGTTCTATCTTTAGAAGGGCGAAAAACCTGGTGCCGCTTATCGTGCCCCTTTTTATCAGCGCTTTTCGCCGGGCCGACGATCTGGCCCTGGCCATGGAAGCAAGGGGTTACCGCCTGGGCGCAAAACGCACCCGTTTGCATGAAGATGTTATTGCAACCAGAGATTGGGCTGCCCTGCTCTTTGTCCTGGCCCTGCTGGCAGTGTCCTTCTACTTCAAGCTGTAAATCCAAACATACTAAATTATTATGGTCCGGCAGGTTCTTCTGTCTCTGGTATTGCTAATCCAACAGGAGGATCAGTTTAACTAACTGTCGAATTTAATAACATAGCACACCAAAACCCGGCTTATTAAATACAGCATCAAAGAGATGTAACCCGACAGAAAAATGTTTTCCTTAAAGGGGCAACAGGTGATCAATGATCGGTAAAAAAGAACATTTCGTCATCTGGTCAATGGGTTTGTATTTTGGCTGGATTTTATCCTTCCCCTATTTCGGCCCTGTTTTAAAGGCTGTATCAACCTCCAGTGGCGTGGATTCCAACTCACTTGCCATAGTATTTTTAATTTTTCATGCCCTTGGTTTTTTCTGTGGAGCCATATTTTTAAAAGATACAAGGCGATGGAAAGATCTGATGCTTTTCAGCCTTCTTATCGTGCTTTTGTTAAGCATTGTTAAACTATTTATCTCTCCCCTGTTGTGGATGCCCCTGATGGCCCTAATTGGTTTCTTTTCACCCTTTTATATTTTAGGATGGAGCTGTCTGATAGCCGCGTATCCGTCTCACCAAAAACCAAGGCTGCTCCTTACTTCCATCATTATTGCTAATTTGATCATGATTTTGCTAAGCTACCTTTCCTTTACCTTAAATCTTCAAGCATTACTTATGGTCAAAATCATTCCCCTCATCGCTGCTTTATTCATACTATTCTTTTGTAGTCTTCCCGCTACAGCAGCGATTGAGAGAAGATTTGAACCAGGCCATCCGCCAACTACTTTGTATATTCTTGTTATGGTTGCTTTTATCACCTTGCTAAACTTTACCCTTGGGTTAGCTTATACAGTAGCATATGAATCTCATGCGATTATGAAAGACAATAATTTTGTATTGCAATATTACAGGCACTTACCCTATATTCTAACTTATGTAATAATCCTCACTTTTAAGTTGAAAATTGATAAAAAGATTATCACTTACTACGCTATATCATTAACCGGATTAGGTTTAATATTATTAATTGTTCTCGGTGATAGTTTAGTAGGTTTTTATCTGACCATTTCGTTAATACAGGTTGGCCAGGCGCTTTTCCCCTTATTTGTATGGATATTAATCGGAGATTTATCAACCCGCTATGCTGCCTCTTTTAGATTTTTTGGCTATGGTTTATTTGCTATCCTGCTAGGTTCTTTTCTGGGTGGTTTTTACGGAGATTACCTGCAAACATACAGCGATTCGCCGCTAGTTTTTACAGCGCTGGCTTCAATAGCAGCCTTATTTGCCGCACTGCTGGTAACTCCCCGCCTGGTTGAAAAATCGGTCACTGAACCCCTGGTTGATGATAAACTTGTGGCAAACGACCAGGAATTCCTTAACCTGTTTTACTCGGCAGCAGGCTTGACCCCGAGAGAAATTGAAGTGGTAGAGCTTCTAATGCAGGGTTCAGATAATCAAACCATGGCCAACACCCTGGGGGTCAGCTCGAATACACTTAAAACCCACTTGCGTCATGTTTATCGCAAGTATGGAGTTAATAAAAGAAGTGAACTGCTAGCTTTAATCACTACTAAGAAATTACCTTCATAATTAAGATCACAAACACAAGATGCCTAATACCCCAGTTTTTACTGCTAAAATATTATAAAATCACCCCTGGGGATGATAGACAACCTTCTTTTTCTACCCTAATCTTAAAATAACAACTATTCCTTTTAAACAAAAACTATCTGCCGCGCAGCTGATTGGCAGTTTTCAGTTGTCAGGACTTTACCGATTTAGGAGGCCTGCCTATTGATCAACCAGCGGTTTTAGTGGTGCAGGAAAACAATGAAGCCTGGTTTATAACTGGTCACTTGAACCTGGTGGAGTCAGTAGTGAAACCGGCCGCACCTTTTTACCTGTCGGTAATTCTGTCGGGGAAGGAGGTGACGACTAAATGACAAACTTTAAAATTACCTATTTTAAACAATGGGCACTAATTGCCGCCATCCTGATAGCTCTGTTGGTGTTGCTTCCGGTGGCAGTCTTTGCCGAAAGTGATACGGCTAACACCACAGACACCGCGAGTGACAGCAGTACCGCTGATGGTGTTGATATTGCAGGTTCTGCTGAAAGCAGCAGTCCGCCAACCTCTACAGATTCAACTTCATCTGACCCTGCCCCTGAATCCCCTGCTTCTGAATCATCCTCTCCGGATTCTGAAATAACTTCAACCGAACCGGAAGGTTCACAAACCCCGCTTGACAATTCTTCCGAAGATTTATCAGCAGATGAAGATTCAACAGAATGCTCTTCCTTACCCGAAAGTAATACTTCTCTCGATTCTTATCCAGATACCACCTCTACCGAGGCACTTGCCTCAGAAAGTGATGATGACCTCGCTGATGAACCTTCTCTTATTCAATCAAATGAAGAGCAATCTAATGATGAATCTGAAACGGGATTAGATGGAGACTGTTATGTGGTCGAGCTGGATGTGCTTGATATTGTAGATGTTAATACTGAAATAGATCTTCAGTTCACCTTCTCCGAAGTTGGAGACTCCAGCATTGGTGAAATTGACATCGAAATCCCAGATGTTTTTACATACGTTGATAATGGGGTTACGATCAATGATTTCTATGCCACAAACTGGACTGGTTCATATAACAGCGGTACTGTTACTGTATCCAGGAATGATACTGAAGTCAGTGCTATTTTTAAAGATAATTATCCAATAAATATCTTATTTAGTGTTTTCACTCCTGCTTCAGCAGGTGACGATCATGAATTTACCACGTCAGTTAAAGATGCTGATGGTAATAATAATGATATGGATACCAGTAGCTCGCAGCCTCTGGTCAATGTGCGCGATGGAAGCGCAGAATTGCCCTTCGAAATTGGTAACGCCTATCAGCTTGATGACGTTCGCAACTATTTGAATGATAAACATTTCATTCAAACAGCCGATATCGATCTCGGTGTTGATGGATGGGCTGATGGCGAAGGTTGGGAGCCACTGGGTGACAACTCGACTAAGTTCAGCGGCAACTTTGACGGAGCTGGTTATGAGATCAGCAACCTGACTATCAATCGGCCGACAACCAACTACCAGGGTTTGTTCGGTTTTACCAATAATGCTGAAATTAGTCATATGAACCTGGTCAATGTCAAAGTGCAGGGCAGTCTGAATACTGGTTCCCTGATTGGGAAGGCAGTTAACACTGCTATCGAGAATGTGCACGCAACCGGTGAGATTACTGGTAATGGTTATGGATATACTGGTGGTCTGGTTGGATTTCTAAGCGGCAACAACATATGCAATAGCTCTTTTAACGGAGCAGTCAGTGGTCAATCTTATACCGGTGGTCTGGTTGGCTGGAGTGATCAGCATGCTAAAATATATTATTCCTATTCTCTCGGTTCGGTAAAAGGTACGGATGCTGTTGGTGGTCTTGTCGGCTACCAATATCGTGGCGACACAAGTATATTAGACAGCAATAGTCATTCTTCGATAGAGGGTAATTATAGAGTTGGCGGCCTTGTTGGTTATAATGATGGAACACCTAGTTCTGGTTTTTCTTCAATCTATCGTAGTTACAGCACAGGACTGGTTAACGCACCGGTAGGAGCTCTTAGCGTCGGTGGGTTATTAGGTTATAAACCCAATGATTCTGCGGTTGAGGACTGCTACTGGGATATCCAAACCTCTGGTCAGGCAACCAGCTCCGGTGGCACCGGTAAAACTACTGACGAAATGATGCAGCGGGAAACTTATACAAACTGGGATTTTGATAGTGATCTTGCTGTCTGGAATATCGTTGAAGGAGCTGGCTATCCTAACCTAGTTCAAACTTCCCGTTCTATTGCCCTTACACCGGCTGTGCAGCTCCATGGTGATGCTGAAACTGCTGGAAATAATATCCATATCATTTCCAACACTGACTGGATCGCAAACTCTAATCAGGGTTGGATTATAATTTCCGGTGATTCTGCTGGCAGTAACAATGGTGTGGTTATATACAACCTGGGCGCTAATTCTTCAACTGACCCCAGAGAAGGCAGCATTACTGTAAGCGGCAGCGGTATAGAAAGGACTTTCACAATTAACCAGCTTGGTATTGTGGCGGTTTCCTATACAGTAACCTATACTGCCGAAGTGGGTGGATTAATCAATGGGCAGGCTGAGATTGTCGAGCAGGTGTCTCACGGTTCGGATGGCCCAACAGTAAATGCTCAGCCAGATGTGGCAAACGGCTATGAGTTTACAGGCTGGAGCGATGGTTTAGAAACTGCTGTACGTCAGGATACTAACGTGACAGCTGAGATAACTGTTTCGGCTATCTTTGCTCTACGGCAATATGAAATTACAGTCTCTGCTGATCCTGAAGCCGGTGGCACCGTCACCGGGGGTGGCACTTACACCCACGGAGACACGGTTACCGTAATCGCTACGGCAGACGAAACGGATGGTTATGACTTTGTCAGCTGGGCCGGGGACGACTCAACTGATACAACCATTATCTTTACTGCTGAATCGGCTCGCAGCCTAACGGCCAACTTTGCCCTGCGGCAGTATATAATCACTGTCGCAGCTAATCCAGCAGCAGGGGGCACCGTCACAGGTGGAGGCACTTACACCCACGGGGACCAAGTTACAGTGACTGCTACGGCAGAAGGAGGCTACGTGTTCAGCAACTGGACAGAAAGTGATGTTGCAGTTTCTACAGAGGATGTTTTTGCTTTCAGTGCTGAAGCAGATCGAAACTTGATTGCTGGCTTTGGTGAAGAGGAAGACAATGACCCTGGCATAGACCCAGACCCGGAACCATCAACTAATTTGACTGACAATGTACCTTTTGAACTTCCATTCCTGATCTTAGCCCAGCCCTCAACCGCAAGAAGTGGTGGTGTGATCTTTGGCGTTACTCCACTGATAAACCCCTGGTTCGCTCAAAGCGGCAGCGCTGAAAAGCTGGCTGCGGCAGAAGCAGTTTATCAGCAGCTTATGCAAAGCTTCGAATCAAACAATGATAACTTGAGTGCTCGCGAATATGCCTGGCAGCAGGTTGAACTTGCTGTTACCTTAGCCTCAATTCGCGCTCTTGAGGCTGCCCTTGCCGCTCAGACCGGCCAGGGTTATAATTTAAGCGCCGCAATCAGCGCTTATCAAACAGCGCTTAACCTGGTTACTGCTAATGCCAGTCAGTTAACTGGGTACCAGCGGGCTTATGCGCTTCTGGTCTTAAGCACCATTGCCGGGGCGATCAACGATCTCGGTGGCAGCATCTAATCACAATGGGTGATTAAAGCATTCCCGGTTATAAACTGCCGGAAAGACAAACCGGGGCAGTAAAAAATTAAGCGGGAGCACGTGGCGCTTTTATAGGCTTTGTGCTCCCGCTTAAGGTTGAATGTTTTTGGACTAAGCTTTTTGATCAATGAATTTGTTTTTCTGTCGAACAAATTCAGTTAAGTCAGAGGTGTTGTGATGGACTATGTAATATAGCTCCTCGGCTTCAACCATGTGATTGAGATGAACGAGACGGTTGCGATAACCTGCCATTTTCAGCAAGGTTTCTCCTAATGCAGCGGAAACGGCCTCAATTTTTACTAGACCCGAGGCAATACTCTTATATTCACTGGCAAGCTCGATCTGGCCTGTTTTTGCAAGAATATAACGCCCGATATCAAACGTTGCTTGAAGAGATCTTCTCAGAAAACTTTCAGCAGCAGCGTTGTTAACTTTTTCTAAAAATACTTCTTTTGGTAGTTCTTTTAACTGATCCAATTCTTTGCAATAGTCGTTAATCATTGCCAGTCTTTGCTTAACTATTAACCGGTTAATCATTCGTCTAGCTCCTCCAGACGTTCTTCGTAGAACTTTTCTAAAACCGGTCTGAAATCTGCAGCTCGAATTAGTATATTCTCTTTGTAATTTTCTTGAATTGACTTGCTTTTAGCATAAATACAGGTACCATTAATAGCTTCGGCCTGAAAAACAGAATGTTGCTCCTGAAGCAAAACCAGATCAAGCTTCAGTGGTTCAAATAAAGTGCTAATTTGGTTGTAGAGTTTGCTATAGAAGGCAGGCATTCTTTCGGCTACAGGTAGTTCATCACGCAATACAATGCCGATATCTAAATCTTCCAGATAATAAACAGCCTTAGCAGAAGCGCAGTTAAGCATTGCAAGGCCTTTTTGAACCTGAGATCCATAAAGATAGATGAGATTGATCTTATTCTTTTTTGACAATTTTTCAAGTTCTGCTTTACAGTTCATTTTATACCTCTTAACGTAAAGTTTAGCATTAGTTTTCTGTCATATATGATTATTATAAATTAAAAATTAGTGTTATATTATTCTAGAGCACACACTGATAGGTATAAGATGATAAACAAATGAGGGGGGCACCGATGACCAACACGGTAATCACAATCAGCTACGACGGCACTGCCTACAGCGGCTTCCAGATTCAGGCCAATGCAAACACGGTTCAGGCAGAGCTGGAACGGGCCCTTGCGGTAATCTACAAAGAGCCGGTGCGTATTACCGGAGCAGGGCGCACCGATGCCGGTGTCCATGCCCTGGGCCAGGTTGCTAATTTCATTGCGCCGTTTACCATCGAAAATGATAAATTGCCTCATGCCTTAAACTGCCTGCTGCCGGACGATATTGTTGTAACCGCGGTTCATGATGCCGAAGATAGTTTCCATGCCCGCTTCGATGCCACCGGTAAGCTATACAGCTACAGTATTGATCGGGCCCTGCACCCGCAGATTTTCCGGCGCCTGTACACCTGGCATATGCCGGAGTCTCTAAACTTGGATATGCTCAGGGCTGCCGGTAAATTATTCGAAGGCACCCACGATTTTAAAGCATTCCAGGCAGCCGGTGCGACAATAACCGACACCGTCCGGACAATCTATTCAGTGAGCGTTACAGAGAACCGAAGTGACAAAATACTCACTATTACTTATAATGGTCGTGGGTTTCTATACCGTATGGTGCGGATGATTACGGGTACGCTGATCAGGGTAGGCAGAGGTAAATTAAGCCTGCCAGAAGTGGAGGCAGCCTTGTCAGGCAATAATCCTTCAGCCTCGGGCCCCACAGCTCCGCCTCATGGTCTTTGCCTGGAAAAAGTGTTTTATAAGGCGCACTAAATAAGAATAGAAGCCAAGTGGATTATTTTTATAAAAACAGCTAAAGTGGGCTTTTTTCAGCTTGACAGGGAAGGTTCGGTATATTAGAATGTAGGTTGTGGCTTTATGGAAGAGTTTAAAGGAGAGGGTATAGATGCGCACTACATATATGGCTAAACCTCAGGATATCAAACGGAGCTGGTATGTTATAGATGCTGCCGGACGCCCCCTGGGTAAAGTTGCAACTGAGGCAGCCCGGATATTAAGAGGAAAGCATAAACCAGAATTTACACCACATATCGATACAGGCGATCATGTCATTATTGTTAATGCAAAAGATGTAGTTCTTACCGGACGCAAACTGGAACAGAAATTCTTTTACCGTCACTCGGGATATCCCGGTGGATTGAAAAAGATTAATTATGGTACGATGCTTGAAAAGCAGCCGGAGAAGGTTTTGTATCATGCCGTTCGCGGAATGTTGCCGCACAATCGTCTCGGGCGGGCTATGTTAAAAAAATTACGTGTTTATAAAGACGACCAGCATTCTCAACAGGCGCAGCAGCCGCAGCCCTGGCAGGAAAGGTCGTTACAATAAGATGGAAGGAGGCCCTGGCTCTTGAGCGAAGTCCAGTATATGGGAACCGGACGCCGTAAAAAATCTGTAGCGAGAGTACGGTTGTTACCGGGCAGTGGAAAGATTGTTATTAATGGAAAAGACATGGACCAGTATTTCGGCCTTGAAACATTGAAGCTGATTGTCAGGCAGCCATTTGTGGCCACCGAAACAGACGGACGCTTTGATGTTATCGCCAAAGTTGAAGGAGGCGGTTTTTCGGGTCAGGCTGGTGCTATCAGGCATGGTATTGCCCGGGCGCTGCTGCATGCTGATGGTGAATTAAGACCGGCACTGAAAAAGAATGGATATCTTACCCGGGATCCGCGGATGACAGAGCGGAAAAAATACGGTCTTAAAAAAGCACGACGTGCGCCGCAATTTTCCAAGCGTTAATTTAATTTACATCAAACTAATAAAAAACCCGCTTTTTGCATTTAAATGCTGTCTGCGGGTTTATTTTATTTGTAAATATGTTAACCTGCTTTGCTAAACTGGCTTTAACCGTGTATTTGCAGACTGAATTTACTGGGGTATTTGGGTACTATGTCTTTATAGTAGTCCTTAATCTTCAGCATATCGCTCTCATAGTTGCCTGTTGGGTTAACCACCGGTCCGATATGCGCCAGTTTCTTGGAATAATCAAGAGAAGTCAGGACCAGGGGTATTTTTGCTTTCAAAGCAACCTGGTAAAAGCCCGTTTTCCACTTGTGAGTTAACTTGCGTGTTCCCTCGGGGGAAATCATAATGTGCAGATTACCTTTGTGTGAACTGATCATCTCAGCTATTACGTCAACCATTGAGTTTTTTTCTTCTCTTTGAATCCCTATCGCTCCTGTGTTCGCAAATAATTTCTTCAGCAAATAATTATCAAGCCAACTTTTTTTTATCAAATAGTTTACCGGAAGCTTATGCTTGTAAAAACCGGCCATGGCAAAAATAAAATCAAAATTACTGGTATGCGGTCCGGCAACAACTATAGACTTGGTTATATTGTTGGGCATTGCCCCAATAATTTTCCATCCACACAGGGTGAAAAGCAATATTGTAAAAATCTTTAACAAATTTTTTCCTCCTTATTGGCACATTCCATTAAGTCTAACACTAACCGGGATATAATACAATAAATTATAGGAAGGCAGGAATCAAAACAATGCTGACCGACAGTCAGATGATAATAACCCAATTGAAAGTTTAGCAGGTGTATTTGTTGCTTCGTGGGTTGCCACACAAGGATTTGGCAGTTTATTTGTTGAATAGGTAGTATAAATTTATTCACATCTCGATATAAATATATTATATTATCCATTCTTGAAAGTGTGATTAATGATGAATCAAAAAAAATCACCACCTCTTTTTTTACTAAAGAAGCAGTTGAACTATCAGCGACTTATCTACCCTGTCGTAGGGCTGATAGTTTTCGGGGCCATTTTCTTTTCGGCATGGATTGCCCGTCATGCCGACGAGCAAATGCGGGCGGAGCTATTAATACAGATCAATCTAATAGTTCAGGCTATCGACGAAGATGATTTAAGAATGCTAAGCGGTACAGAAACTGATTTAGAACTGTCGGAATACATATCGCTGAAAGCTAAATTAGCCAGATTTCTCCAGGCAAATAATGATTACCAATTTGTTTACCTGATGGGTATGGAAGCAGATGATAGCATAATCTTTTTGGTTGATTCCGAGCCTGATTCTTCAGAAGATTATTCTCCCCCCGGGGAGTTATATGAAGAGGCTTCGGATAGGCTTATAGCGCTATTCGATGACGGTATTCCTTTTGTTGAAGGACCGCTCGTTGATCAGTGGGGAGTCTGGGTTTCAGCGCTGGCGCCTCTGAAGGATCCCGATACAGGCAAGGTGCTTGCTGTTGTTGGTATGGATATTGATGCTGCTTCCTGGCACAAGGAGGTGGCTAAAAGGGTAATTGTACCACTTGGCCTGATTATATCACTTTTAATTGTGGCAGGGGCAGCACTTGTTGTCATCAAGTCTCAGAAAAAACTTCACGAGAGTGAGCTAAAGTACCAGCTTTCGTTTAAGAATTCACCTGATGCATACTTGATAATGTCTGATAAAGTATTTGTTGAGTGTAACCCGGCGGCAGAAAAGATGTTTGGTGCTAAACGGAATGAAATTATTGGTAAAAGTCCTCAGTTTTTCTCTCCCCGGTTGCAGCCAAATGGCAGCAGTTCTTCAGCTACTGCTGCCTCACATATTGAGGAAGCGCTGCGAAAGGGTGATCAGACCTTTGAGTGGCTGCATCAACGGGTTAATGGTGAAACATTCTGGGTTGAGGTATCTCTAAATGCTCTAAATGTAGAAGGGAAAAAGTACATATTTGCCGCCTGTCGTGATATTACAGAACGGAAAAAGGCTGAATCAGAACTTATATTTATTAGTTACCATGATAAATTGACCGGCCTCTATAATCGGTCTTACCTGGAAGACAGGTTAAAAGATTTCAGCAGTGAAGATTATTATCCTCTCAGCGTCGTCATGGCTGATCTGAATGGTCTGAAACTGGTCAATGATACTTACGGCCACAGCGTTGGTGATGAAATGCTTAAAATAGCTGCTGATATAATGAAAGAAGGTTGCCGGGAAGATGATGTCATCGCCCGCTGGGGGGGTGACGAATTCCTAGTTTTAATGCCCCGTTGTGATGGCCTGAGAGCTGGTTCAATAACAAAAAAAATCACAGAGTTATTCAGGAAAACAGTGATTAGAGATATTCCGCTGTCTATATCGATCGGTTTGGTTACGGTAGAATATCCGTCTGAAGACATAGCCGATTTAATTAAAGAAGCAGAAAATAGTATGTACAAACAGAAGCTTACTGAAAGCAAAAGTACCAAGAGCGCAGTTTTAGGGGCACTATTAAAAACTCTTGCTGCAAAAAGCTATGAAACTGAAACCCATACCAGGAATATGACTTCAATGGCAATAAAAATCGGTGAAAAATTTGGATTACCGGAATCTGAGCTTAAGCGGTTGGAGCTTCTGATTACACTTCATGATATTGGTAAAATGAACGTGCCGGAAGAAATACTGGTTAAAGATAAACCCCTTACAGAAGAGGAATGGGCGGTTATAAAAAAACACCCGGAAACCGGCTACCGCATTGCTATGGCCACTGAAGAGTTTGCGCACGTTGCTGAAGATATTCTCAGCCACCATGAGAGGTGGGATGGGAGTGGTTACCCTCGGGGGCTAAAAGGCGAAGGGATACCTCTTCTGGCAAGAATTACAGCGGTGGCCGATGCCTGTGAAGTAATGATGAATGGGCGTCCATACAAGAAGGCAATGACCCTGCAAGAAATTAAGCATGAGTTGAGTGTATCTTCCGGTTATCATTTTGATCCTGAACTTGTTAAAATTACCCTGCAGCTGCTGGAGAGGGAGCAGGACGCTTTTATAGAAAAGAATTGAGTTTATTTCTTTTCTGCAACCTGTATGTAATCACCTGAAACACGGGGAAACCCTGTTTTTTTGGCTTTACTACTTCAATTAACTTAGTTGTCAAACTGCTAAAACTCAACTATAATATTAATATAGATTATTAAAAATCAGTTTTTTTATATTATTAAGTTTGCAGTAAAAAAGCGATATCATTAACTTGGCTAAAAACAAAGAGGTATACAACATGGAAGTTAAAAAATACATTGATCATAAGCTTACCCAGGGGGCAGTCCACATTACGTTGATTGATCCTGCCCGTCAGTCTGCAGATGCAGCCGGCCGCCTGGCCGAGACTGCCCAGGAAGTTGGCAGCGACCTAATATTTGTCGGAGGTTCTTCCGGGGTCAGCCAGAATACTCTTTCTGATACAGCAACAGTTGTCAAAGAAAGGGTCAGCATTCCTGTTCTCTACTTCCCAACCGGAACTGATTCGGTTAGTTTAAACCTGGATGCTTTCTTATTTTTAAGTCTGCTTAACTCGCGCAATTCCCAGTTCATCAGCGGCACCCAGTCTAAAATTGCATCGCTGCTTAAAAGGCTGCAGGTTGAAGTGCTATCTGTAGGCTATATCCTGGTGGAGCCGGGAATGAAGCTCGGTGAAATAGGGGAAGCAGAGCTGGTGGCCAGGGATAATTTCTGGCAGGCAATCGGTTATGCTCTTACAGCCCAGTTTATGGGGATGTCCTATGTTTACCTGGAGGCAGGGAATGGAGCAGCCCAGCCGGTTCCTGCCGGTATGATCAGGGCGGTTAAACGTGAGGTAGATATACCCCTGATCGTTGGTGGAGGTATCCGTACGGCGATTGATGCCCGTCGGGTTCGTCAGGCCGGGGCCGATATAGTGGTGACCGGAACTGTAATTGAAACTGCCGGTTATCGGGAACGCCTGCGGTCAATTCTCAGTGCTCTGAAAGATTAATAATGCTACAATTGCATAATATAAAAGACCGTTTAATTAGCGGTCTTTTTTTGTGATTTTTAGATATTCTGCTCAGGTTCTTGCGCAATCCCCGCCCTGGCCTGACAGGGTTTCAAGCGCATGGTCAAGGATGGGGGTGATTACCTCCAGGCATTCGGCAACTGCCTTGGGGCTTCCGGGCAAGTTAATAATCAGGGTGTTACCTGCTATTCCTGCTATACCACGTGACAGCATAGCTTTCACAGTCACTCGGGCAGTTTCACGGCGGATAGCTTCGGGAATGCCCGGAACAAGTCGGTCTATAACATCAAGTGTAGCCTCCGGGGTAACATCACGCGGACCCAGGCCGGTTCCTCCCGTTGTAAAGATAGCATCGATGCCCTTAGCAGCCATGGTCAGCATGGTTTTGGATAGAACAGCGCGTTCATCGGGCACAATAACCTGGTCCGCCACATCGCCAAAGGGCAATAGAATTTCTGCTATTGCCGGGCCGCTCAAATCAACTCTTTCCCCTTGTGACCCTTTATCGCTGGCGGTAATTATTCCAAAATTATATGCTGGCTTAACAGAAATGGTATCTCCGTTACTCACTTCACCGTCAAGCAGCACTTCGGCAAATACACCTTCCCGGGGCATGATACAGTCACCGGCCTGCTGAAAGATAGCACATCTAGTGTGGCATTCCTTACCGATCTGGGTTATACGTAAAACAGCATTTTTACCCACTTTCAGCCTGGTGCCTAAAGGAAGTTTGACCAGTTCGATTCCCCTTGTGGTAAGATTTTCGGCAAAATCGCCTGCTTTTACATCCAGGCCTTTCGCAGTCATTATTGCTATACTTTCTTCAGCCAGAAGGCTTACCTGGCGGTGGGCAAATCCGGCATGGGCGTCATTTTCAAGGCCCTGTCCTTTAAGCAGCAAGCCTTTGCCGACATCTGTTTTCTTTTCCCCTTTTTCTAAGCTTGTACATACAGCAACGATCTCTGCCATCAGCTATGCTCCCTCCGGTAGTGTCCGGAACGCCCGCCTTTCTTTTCTACCAGGTGAATATTCCGGATAACCATATCCTTGTCTACAGCTTTACACATATCATATATAGTCAGGGCGGCTATGCTAACCCCGGTCAGGGCTTCCATTTCAACCCCGGTCTGCCCGGTCAGTTTAACCCTGACCCCAATTTCTACTTTAGGTACCGGCTGCTCTACCGGGGTAAAATCAACTTCAACCCCCGATACTCCTAATGGATGAGCCATGGGAATCAACCGCCCTGTTTCTTTAACGCCCATTACTGCAGCAACCTGGGCAACGGCTAAAACATCACCTTTACTCATACTGCCGTCCTTGATCATGGCCAGGGTTTCGGCAGACATAATAATTTCGCCGCAGGCATAAGCTTCGCGCAGGGATTGATGTTTACCGGAAACATCAACCATGCGTGGTCTGCCCTTATTGTCCAGGTGGGTGAAGGAACGGTGAGCGGAAGCACTCTTCTCAAAATCCTGTTTGTTGAGGAAATTTGTTATAAAAACGGCAAGTCCTTCAATGTCTTCAATATTAAAAAATGGAACATCAGTATCGACTGTGAGACGGTCACCGATGAGAGCAATTGTATTATCATACAGAAGCGGCTTGGAATTGATGGAGCTGCGGATAACCTCAATCTTTGGATTTTTTGTTTTTTTATTTCCTTCTACCAGTAGTAGATCAAAGTCGCTGAGCAAACCTGCAGCGGCTTCTATTCCGCTGCTGTTTTTTTCAGAACCGGTTAGAAAAAAGCTTTCTGAGGTAGCCAGGCCGGAAAGATCAGCCCCTGCTTCTCCGAAGCGCCAGCTGTCTTTTCCGGGCAAATCAAGATCGTAATGGCTGAGATTGCCTTTAAGAGCGGCAAGTTTGATACCGCGTGTTTTTAACAGCGGGATTACTTTCTCCATTACGGTTGTTTTACCAGTATCTGACTGGGCGGCAATGATATGAATTATTTCGGGTGGCATAGTAAATCCTCCCTGGCTGTAATATTCTGATGGGCGGTTGTAACAGGCTGGATCAGCCTCCGGTTTTAGACATGGTTCGCATTGAACAGGGGTTAACCGGGTTACACTTGCCTGAGCAGCCCATCTGGTGCTCGAAAGGCTTTCCGTTTAATACATCCTGGATTAACCTTTTTAAAGCGTTTTTATCGTTAACTACGTCCCTGATCGATTTTTCCTCCTGCCAGTACAGGCATGCCTTAAGGTTGCCGTCTGCTGTTAAACGCAGCCGGTTACAGGTGTCACAAAAGTGCTTGCTGATTGGATGAATCAGGCCTATTGTGCCAATACCTCCCGGAATAGAGTATGAATCAGCCGGCCCGGCACCACCGGGCAGGGGCGCCGGAGTCAGCGGTAATCCAGCTTCAGCTGCTTTCTCTTCGATATAAGTGAGTGGAAGGTAATGATCGCGATATGCCTGGTCATGTTCACCGATAGGCATGTATTCAATGAAGCGAACATGTAACGGCTTGGAACAGGCCAAATGCAGGAAGTCAACAACTTCGTCATCATTGTAACCCCTGATTAAGACTACGTTTAATTTAACAGGGTGTAAATCGTGTTCAAGTGCAGCTTCAATGCCTTCCAGCACATCTTGTAGCTCGCCGCACCGGGTAATTTGATGATACTTATCCGGCTGCAGGGAGTCGAGGCTGATATTTACCCTTTTCAGCCCTGCATTTTTTAAATCGGCGGCATACCTTGAAAGCATAATGCCATTAGTAGTCATTGCCAGGTCTGTAATGCCGGGGATTGCAGCGGTTGAGGCAACAAAATCTACTACACCTTTGCGAACTAATGGTTCGCCGCCAGTGATCCGGATTTTGCTGATTCCCATTTCCGCTCCTGCTTTAATAACTTTCAAGATATCCTCGTAACTTATTATATCGTCATGTGAAAGCTGCGGCACACCCTCTTCACCCATGCAGTAAAAGCAGCGAAGGTTGCAGCGGTCGGTGATCGACACCCTTAAATAGTCATGCTGTCTGCCGTATTTGTCATATAGGGGCATTATTCTTTACATCTCCTTTTTTCCTGCATCGCGCATGCTGTAACCACCGAGAGCTTCAACCTGCTGTTTAAAAGCAGGATCGACAATCAGTTCCAGCAGAATTTTAGCCTCGGGGCTGTTATAGAATGAATCGCTCATCAGCAGGTCGTAACGTTCTTCAACCAGGGGAACAAAGTCAAGATCAAACGCTTTTGCGGCCGGCAAAATCCCCAGGCCGACCCGGGCAGAGCCGGCGGCTACTGCTGCCGCCACATTTAAGTGGGTGTGCTCTTCACGGTTGTAACCGTATATACCCTCGGGTGTAATTCCTGCTTCCTGGAGCAGATGGTCAAATAACAGCCTGGTACCCGCGCCTTTTTGTCGGTTTATAAAACTTAACTTCTTTTCATGCAGGTCGCTGACCGTTTCAACCTGGTCAGGATTTCCTTTCGGTACCATCCATCCCTGCATTCTATAGGTAAGGTTTAGCAGATGCACTTTTTGATCAGGCAGTAATTTATTAATATAAGGCACATTATATTCATTGGTCTGTGGGTCAAACAGGTGAACCCCGGCCAGGTGCGCCTGGTTGCGCCCAATTGCCGCTATACCGCCCATACTGCCCAGGTGGGCTGAAGAGAGATTTATTAACGGGTTAAGTTTTTTTAAGGCAGTAGAGAGCAGATCGATAATCAAATCATGGCTTCCTGCCGCCAGAAGGTTATAGCGCAGTGTATTTTCCGGGCGGTAGAGCTCAACTTCAACTGTTTCTTCCTGTTCATAACCCATTGAATTTGCAGGTATTACCAGCAGGCCATCTGCCCTGACCAAAGACATTGTAACCCCTGCCCCGCGGGTAAGCGGATTGGCAATAAAACGGCCGTTAACGAAGCCAATAGTCATGCGGACAAATTCTTCCACTCCGGGTTCCGAAACTACCCGGCGTCCCAGGGTAACCTGCATTTTTGGCCGTACAGGGTCAGGCAGGCCGAGGTAAGAGTGAATTAGCGGTCGGGCAAACCATTCCAGGCTCATGTAGGCAGACACTGGATATCCCGGGAGGCCGATAACCGGTGTGGAGCTTACTTTGCCCAGGATTGTTGGTTTTCCCGGGCGCGTTGCTATACCGTGCAGAAAAGCGCGCCCCATTTTTTCTATTACACTGTAGGTATAATCTTTTTCACCTGCCGATGAACCGGCAATCACAATCACCAGGTCGGCATTTTCAACTGCGTTTTTGACAGCCTCGCTGATTTTGGACGGATCATCGGGAACGATGGGGTATATTTCTGCACTGGCTCCCCATTCATCAAGGTAAGAAGCGATAACAGTACTGTTAAAATCGGGAACGTTTCCCCTGGTCAGATCACTTCCCGCTTTGACAACCTCTGTTCCACTTGGAATGATAATCACTTTTGGTTTTGCCATAACTCCGACCATGGTGATTCCGCCCGCCAGCAGAGCGCCGAGATCCGGTGGTTTAAGCCGGTGACAGGCTGGAACGATCATTTCTCCAGCCACAACATCTTCCCCTACCGGTCTGACATGCTGCCAGGGAGTGGCCGGAGCCAGTATTTCAATATTATTATCAGGCAATACCTGGATATCTTCAATTTTTATCACCGCATCAAAGCCGGGAGGCAGGGCATTTCCGGTGTTGGCATAACTAAAATCTTCGTCAGCTTTTAGCCGGAGGGGAGTCTGGTCTGATGCCCCAAAAGTATTTTCTGCTTGCACGGCAATACCGTCCATCGCTGCGGCATGATAACCGGGCATGGAAAGAGTGGCGAAAACCGGGTCGGCGGTAATGCGGTTAAGCGCTTTACCAACCTCAAGGTTTTCCGTCCGGCGGGGTATTGCTGTTTCCTGCAGAAACAGGTTGAGTGCTTCCTGCCTTGGGGTGTTGCTTAAATATACTTTTCGCATCATAACCCTCCTGCTGATATCATATAAAATTCATTGCCGATAAAATACTTAAATAACCTTATACCAGTTTATTATTCCCAGAGCATTATCTCAACTAAAGTATTTTCTGCCAGGCCTTCATTCTTTTCCGGTATAACCAGTAAACCATCGGCTTCGGCCAGAGTTCGCAGCATGCCTGAACGGCCAAAAACAGGAACTGCCCTGATTACTCCGTTATCATTTTCTAACTTAACCCTTACATATTCTGTCCGCCCCGATTTTGAAGGAACGTTCCGGGCCAGGGTTGCCTTAACCGTGGGGTAGAAAGGTTTGGCTGTTATCCCTCTCAGGCGATCGATAACTGCTTTTCCGAAAACTGAGAAAATATTCAGAGCTGATACCGGGTGGCCGGGTAACCCAAGAACAGGTTTACCATTGCAGTTTGCCAGTAAAGTTGGTTTGCCGGGTTGAATGGCAATACCTTCTACCAGCAAACCGGGGCTGCCCAGTTCATTCATCGTGCGTGCGGTATAATCACGGCTGCCTACCGAACTTCCACCGGAAAAAATGAGAAAATCTACCTTTTCCAGCATTTCCCTGCTTTTTTCCAGAAATGTTTCAAACCGGTCGGGAAGTATACCGCCTGAAATACTAGCTGCTTCCATCTGGGCCGCCATGTATTGCAGGGCGGGGGCGTTACTGTCACGTATTTTCCCCGGTTCCAGCTTTTTTGAGTGATAATCAGTTAGTTCATCGCCACTGGAAAAGAAACCGACAAGCGGCCGGCGGTGGACTTCCACTTCAGTAATGCCGAGTGAAGCCAGCATGCCAATTTCGGGAGCGCGCAGACGGTGACCTGTTTCTAAAGCAACAGCGCCTTCCTGCAGGTCTTCCCCCCTGTGAACGACGTTTTCCCCGGGAGCAATTTGTCTGAATGCCTGAATCAAAGAGCCGCTGACGTCTGTATCTTCGATCATTAATACTGCATCTGCACCGGTGGGCAGCATCCCCCCGGTATGAACCAGGCAGCATTCTCCACTGCTGATTGCCGGCGCTACGGTGCCCATCAAAATTTCACCTGTGCATTCAAGCATGGCCGGCATACCTTCACCGGCTCCGAATGTGTCACGCGCTGACAGGGCATAACCGTCAACAGTTGACCGGTTAAAGTTAGGAACGTTTTCAGGAGCATGAATTGTTTTTGCAAGAATTCTGCCACCTGCTTGTTCCAGGGGAATAATCTCTCCGTTAAGCGGTAGAAAATTATTATTAATAATATCTAATACTTTATCAGGTTCAGTGACGTTCATTAATTTCATTGGAGCACCCCGGCGTATCAATGTATTAAAATCTTTCAGATCATAAAAAAACCTGTTCCCCACGAAGAATGGAAACAAGGCTTTCTGCCACAGTCTCCTTTCCAAATACGGGAGGCGGGGGGATTTCTCCCCCTACCCTGGCCTGCCACCATAGTGTTTCAGACACTGTAGGTGAACAGGCTCGGAGGCTTATATTATTTATTTAATATTATATCACAACTTGCTTTTTCGCAAAGGTGGTTCTCCGGATCATCTGTCTGCCGGTTTAGCAGCAGTTATATTTTCCTGCATTTCTCAGGGAAAAGTAAGTTAGTATGGAAAGAGCAGCAGGCCCATCAAAGCTCCGATCCCGATGTAATAAATAGGGCTGATTTGATAAAGCAGGCTGGCAATAAGAATTACTGCAAAGATTAATGCCGAAGGGAGATCAATAACAGCTGTCAGACCTAATGAATAAGAGGCAAGCAGAATAAGGGCAATCATCGCTGAACGCAAGCCCTTTAAAATTTTTTCGGTGCCCGGTTTTTGGATCAACCTGAACAGGATTCGGGATAGCAAAAGCAGCAAAACCAGTGATGGAGTAATTACACCTAGAGATGCAACGAGTGAACCGGCAACCCCGGCCAGTTTGTAACCGATAAAAGTAGCAGCGTTGATTGAAACCGGTCCCGGTGTCATTTCTGCTATGGCAATAACATCAAGAAATTCTGCAGGGCTAAGCCATTGATTAACAGTAATTACTTCTGCTTCCATCAGGGGGATCATCGCGTATCCACCACCGATGGTGAACAGACCAACTTTCAGAAAAGAAAAGTAAAGCGTGAGAAGGAGTTCAATCACTGTCATTATTCCTCCTGCTTAATAAAAGTCCAATCAATCCCCCGCTTACCAGAATCAAAATCGGATGCAACTGGGTGATGATGGCGATAACAAGAAGAGCAATGCTTAGAATTATACTGTTTCGATCATCCAGTATATCCCGCCCCATCTTTATGGCAGCATAGGCGATCAGGGCTACCACTGCCGGACGAATGCCATAAAATGCAGCCTGGAAATAAATGTTGTCATGAATAAGGGGATAGAGCCAGGCAGCAATAATCAACAAAATTATTACTGAAGGGGCGGTAACTCCGACAGCAGCGGCAATGCCTCCGGCAGTTCCCCGCAACCTGACCCCGATTTGAATAGCGCTGTTAAGGGCCAGCTGGCCCGGCATGCCCTGGGTGATAATTAGGATGTCTGAGAAAGTAGTTTGGCTGACCCATTTGTGTTTTTCCACGACTTCCTGCTGGATAACAGGTAGAATAGCGTAACCGCCGCCAAAAGTAAAAGCGCCCACCTTAAAAAATGTGAGCAGGATTGTCCAGATAGTCTCTTTACCGGTTTTTGATTTTTCCAATCTAGGCAAAACTGTTTCTCTCTTTCAGAAAATATAGGGGTTATTGTTAGTTTTCTTCAACCATGGTTTTATTAACCTGTTCTTTTTTTGGTTCAAGGCTTTCGAAAACTCTCATCACTGCCTGGAGCGATGTGATTAATTTTTCTCTTTCTTCCGGCTGAAGATTATGGGCCAGATTATTGAAGCGAAAGGCGCGTCTTTCGAAAACCAGGCGTGAAAGCTGACGTCCGTAGGATGTCAGCGCTACCCTGACTATTCTCCGGTCATTTTCATCACCACGCCTTTTAACCAGGTTAAGATTAACGAGGCGATTCACAAGGCGGGTAGCGGCACTCTCGGCCAGGTATATCTCGGAACTTAGTTTCCCCATGGTCAGGTCATCATGAAAGTAGAGGACCAGTAAAGCGTTAATCTGGCTCGGGGTTATTCCAAGTCCGGTCAATTCACGATTTTCTTCAGCATTGAGGTAATGCATCAGCCTGGGGAAAATAGCCTGGATGGCGGATGTAAATTTTTCAGCATCCCTGTATTCATTGCTCATCGCTCATGCTCCTTATGGTAAAGCCTTAATTGGTGGGCAAATCTAATCTTAGGTTAGGCCATTTGTTTAAATATGTCAAGGTAAAAGCCCTGCAGCGATTAAAACACAGCTATTGCAGTATAAAAGAAGCGAAACTCCCTTGCGGTTGTTGGCCTTAAAGCATTTTGATATACTTAAAAAAGAGTTTAATAAAACAGCTGGAGCTTGAAACTGCCCGCTTTAAATGCAGATCAACCTCCGGCATGAAGGCAGGTGAGCTTATTATGCTTTCACTGATTGGTATTGCCCCCCACCCCGCAATTATTATTCCCGAAATCGGAAAAAGTGAACTGGATAAGGTAAGTAAAACTGTTACCGGGATGAGAAAACTCGGTAAACTATTTAAGGAAGAATCGCCGGAGCTGCTGATTGTAATAACCCCTCATGGTTCTGCTTTCAGGGAAGGGCCTGCTATTCTTACCGGTAAACAACTCAAAGGTAATTTTGGACAGTTTGGGTTTCCTTCGATTCGGGTTGAATTTGAAACTGATCAGCAATTGCTGGAACTGGTAAAACAGGAGACTGCAGATGGATTAGTTTATCCGGTCTTTATGGAAGGCAGCGGCAGTCTTGATCATGGAGCCATGGTCCCCCTCTACTATCTTAATGAAGCGGGCTGTAAGGTGCCAGGTTTACACATTACTTTTGGGTTTAACCCACCCCGTGATTTGTATCAATTCGGGCAGGCTCTCAGAAGGGCTGTAGATAAAAGAGGTCTAAAAACTGCTGTTTTAGCCAGTGGAGACCTGTCACATCGCTTAATACCCGGAGCTCCTGCCGGTTATAACCCCCGGGGGGCAGAATATGATCGCCTTCTTGCCGAGCAGTTAGGCAGTGGTAAAGTAGAAGAAATATTAGATATTGATCCTGTTTTAATAGAAGAGGCAGGGGAGTGTGGTTATCGCTCCTTTGTGATTGCTCTGGGGACCATTGCCGGTGAAAAATTTGAAACAGATATTTTTTCTTATGAAGGCCCATTTGGAGTTGGTTATCTCGTGGCTGCTATAAAGCCCCGGGTCGAAGGGAATAATCCTGAATCAAACCCGGCAAAACTGGCCCGTGAAGTTCTTGAACAATACTTTTCCGGCGTAGAAAAGGGTTTGGAATTCTCCGGCGGGGGACAGCTGTTCCAGGAAAAGGCCGGGGCATTTGTTTCTTTGAAAAAAAATAGCAAGCTGCGCGGTTGTATCGGCACAGTTGAACCAGTCAGAAAGAATCTTTATGAAGAAATAAAGGCAAATGCTGTAAGCGCAGCAGTTCAGGATCCCCGGTTTTCGCCGGTCAGTGCCGACGAACTGGGGGATATTTCTATATCAGTTGATGTTTTAAGTCCCCTGGAGAAAATATCAGGGATAAAAGAGCTCAATCCGGAAAAATACGGAGTGCTTGTGCGCAGTGGTCATCGCTCCGGCTTGCTGTTGCCCGACCTTGAGGGGATAGATACACCTGAAACCCAGGTATCTATTGCCATGCAAAAAGCCGGTATAAGTTCTGATCAACCTGTTGAGCTATATCGTTTTACAGTAACCCGCTACCGGGAGTAAAAATAGTTTACCCGAGGAGATGAGGTAGATTTGCACAGGGCATTATACCAGGAACCTGCAGGAAACAAGGTGCGCTGTATGCTGTGTCCGCAGGTTTGCCTGCTGGGTGAAGGGCAGACAGGCGATTGCGGGGTTCGGGTGGTTGAATCAGGTACGTTGTATACCATGAACTATGGTTGTCTGGCTGCTGCCAACGTGGATCCGATTGAGAAAAAACCTCTTTATCACTTTTATCCCGGCCACAGTATTCTTTCTCTCGGCACAATTGGCTGTAATTTACACTGTTCATTCTGTCAGAACTGGGCCCTGGCCAGGGGAGATAATCACCTTTGTCGTGAAGAGATCAGCCCGGAGTCAGTTCTGGCCATGCTGGAAAGTAGAAGGGAAGATAATCAGCTGGCCGGTGTGGCTTACACTTATAATGAGCCCTTAATCTGGTACGAGTTCGTTCTCCGGACAGCAGAACTTCTTCATAAGCATGGATACCGAAACGTTCTGGTTACAAATGGTTTTATCAATCTCGATCCGCTGATGGAAATGCTACCTTATATTGATGCAATGAATATTGATGTTAAGGGCTTTACAGATCAATTTTATCGTGAGTACTGCCGCGGAAGAAAAAAACCTGTACTCAGAACTGTTGAGAAAGCAGTTGAAAGTTGTCATGTAGAAATAACCTGCCTGCTAATACCATCTTTAAATGATAGCCCGGCAGAACAACAAGAACTGGCAAGTTGGCTGGGCAGTCTCAGCCCCGACCTGGTTTTGCATTATTCAAGGTATTTTCCCAACTACCGGATGGAGCTTCCGCCCACGCCTGAATCAACCCTGAAACGTACCCTTGAAATAGCCAGAAAGCACCTTCACTATGTATATCCAGGGAATATTGATCTTCCCGGCGGAGCAGATACTATCTGCCCGAATTGTTCCAACCTGCTAGTATCACGCTCGGGATACCGGGTCAGGATGGTGGGTCTCGATGGCAACCGCTGCAACAACTGTAACAGCGAGATAAGTATAGTAGTTTCGTAATAAAAGTAAAGAAATCATTTATCAGCCTGCCCGGGGTTGCTTCAGTTTCGCTTCTTGGTTAAAATATTCTTTGAGTTAATATTTGTTTTTACAGCTGATTAAAGGTTTTTTAGAGTTTTTAAGCGAAGTATAGGAAAGTTTAAGTATAATGGATACGGCCTGCCCGGGCTGAATAATAACCAGGGGTTTAAACCATAGTGGCTATCTGGGAAAGCATTGTTGCAGCAATTATGCAGTTGAATGTTGAATGGCGCGATATCGTTGATATTGTGATTATGTCGTATGTTTTTTATCGTTTAATCCTGATTATTCGCGGCACAAGGGCAGAACAGCTTGTTAAAGGGTTGATCATTCTTCTTTTAGCCATGGTTATCAGTGATCAGGTTGGTTTTGATGCCTTCAACTGGACCCTCCGGCAGGTAATGACCATCGGGTTAATTGCTATTCCAATTGTTTTCCAGCCAGAGCTGCGCCGGGCTCTTGAACACCTGGGCAGGGGGAAAATATTTAAAACACCATACTGGAACTGGAGTACGCAGGATTTCGAGAGTATGCTTACCGAGCTAATCAAGGCTATTCCGGTTCTCGTTAAAAAGCGGATCGGTGCGCTTATCGTTATAGAAAGAACAACCGGCCTAAAAGACTGGGTTAGTACTGGCATTCCCATAGAAGGTGTGGTCACTGCGGAACTGCTGATTAATATATTCTTTCCCCGCAGTCCCCTTCACGACGGAGCGGTGATTATGCAGGGCAACCAGGTAGTTGCGGCAGGCTGTTACCTGCCTCTTACCGAAGATCCCACATTAAGTAAAGAGCTGGGCACCAGGCACCGGGCAGCTATTGGTATCAGCGAAAATTCCGACGCTGTTGCAATTGTAATATCTGAAGAAACGGGTATTATTTCAATTGCCCATGATGGGGTGCTGACCCGTTATCTTGATGAGAAAAAATTGCGGTCGGTTCTTCGCGAGTTGTTGTCTCCCGAGCGTAGTGAAGGATTAAGTTTTTGGTCCCGGAGGGCGAATAAGTAATTATGGATAATTTTTTACGCAGCAACAACCTGGTTCGGATCATTTCCTTATTTCTGGCGGTAATCCTCTGGCTGTTTGTTACGGGAGATAAAATCACCCGGACAACTCCATCGCGGAAAGTATGGCAGGATGTCCCGCTGCGTGTTGAGAACTTGAACCAAAACTATGTGGTAACAGATATACCTTCTTCTATTAATGTAACGCTGGAAGGGCTTCCTGAGGCTTTTGAAGATCTGCCTGTTAATGAAATCGATGTATTTGTGGATTTATCAAATAAGGAAGCTGGCAATCACCTGGTTCGCGTCCAGGGTTCTCCCCCGCGTGGGCTTAGCCTGGTTTTGCTCGAACCGGAGCAGGTTCGGGTTTCAATCGAAGAGTATCAAAGTGAGGATTTTGAACTGGAAGTTGAGCTCGTGGGAGAACCGGCTGACGGATGGAGTCTGGCTGATTTCTCTGTAGCCCCGGAAGAGGTTTTGATTGGAGCTCCACAGTCAGTTTTTGAAAGAATTTACCGTGTTGTTCTTCTGGTTGACATAACGGGAATGCGTTTAATCGAAAGCATCGAGGTAACTCCTGTAACCTATGATGAAGAAGGGAGCAGGGTTAACGGCATGGTTATTGACCCATCGTTGATCACAGTGCGCCTGGAATTTGAAAGAGCGAGTGAGCCGGAACTTCCGGATGAGAGTGAAGAATAGAACGTAAGGGGGATTATATTTGGGAATATTATTTGGAACCGATGGAATCAGGGGTGTGGCTAATCGTGAATTAACCCCTGAGCTTGCTTTTAAAATTGCCAGAATTACCGCCTGGCTGCTGGGTCGAAATAACGAAAACCCGGTTTTTTTGATCGGAAAAGATACACGGCTTTCCGGGTCCATGCTGGAAAGCGCGCTGACAGCCGGCATAACCTCTGTAGGTGGTGAAGTGCATCTGCTTGGGATAACCTCAACCCCGTCTGTTGCCTTCCTGACCAGGCGGCTTTCTGCTGCGGCGGGCATAGTAGTTTCCGCTTCTCATAATCCTATAGAAGATAATGGATTAAAAATATTCGACAGCAGTGGTTATAAGCTTTCCGATGATGTTGAAAATGAAATTGAAGAGATTTATTACCGGGAGTTTGATCAACTTTCGCGTCCGGAAGGAGCTCTGGTTGGACAGGCAATTAATGACTCTGATGCCGTTCAACAGTATCTCCATTATTTGCATGATTTGTCTGCCCCCCTGGCCGGCTTAAAAGTAGTAGCCGATTGTGCCCATGGGGCCGTTTGCCGTATTGCCGGTGAGCTGCTGGTTAAACTTGGCGCCGAAGTGGTAATGCTGCACGATAGTCCGGATGGCACTAAAATTAATGTTAAATGTGGTGCTACCGATACGGAGGATTTGCAGAAAGCTGTTGCTGAAAGTGAAGCAGCGCTGGGTCTGGCTTTTGATGGAGATGCCGATCGGTTGATTGCCATTGATGAAAAGGGCAGCATTGTCGATGGAGACGCCGTGATGGCAATATGTGCCTTAAATATGTTGCAAAAGGGGACATTGAAAAACAATACCCTTGTAACAACTGTAATGAGTAACGGTGGTCTCGATATTCTTGCTGAAGACAACCAGATAACCATTATCCGTACTGCGGTGGGAGACAGGTATGTTCTTGAGAAAATGCTGGAAGGCGGATTTAATCTTGGTGGAGAACAGTCTGGTCATATTATATTTTCCGATCATGCTACCACGGGAGATGGCCTTTTAACTGCCATTGAACTTCTGAAAATAGTCCAGGAAAAGCAACGTCCACTTTCAGAACTTGCCTCGGTTTTAGAAAGGCTTCCACAGATACTTGTTAATCAAAAAGTGGGCAATAAAGAAGGTTGGTCTGAAAATACCAGGATCAAAGAAGCAATCAGAAAAGTAGAAGCAGCACTCGGCAGGCACGGACGTATTCTTGTCCGTCCATCGGGAACAGAACCAAAAATTCGTGTTATGATTGAAGCGCCGTTAGCGCAGGACAAACTTGAAGAGTATGCTTATTCCCTGGCGGATGTCATTGCCAGGGAGCAGGGCTGAGTGAATATTATTAGATAAAGGGAATATCCGGTAAAACCCTGGCTGGATTATCCGATCATTAACTGGGGGAATTGGCATGTGTGGAATCGTTGGTTATACGGGAAGGAAAAGGGCTTCCTCAATTATTATAGATGGATTGAAAAAACTTGAATACCGCGGTTACGATTCAGCCGGGTTAGCCCTGCAGCAGGATGGCCTGCTTGCAGTAACCAAGGCTGCCGGGTCGGTTGCTTCCCTTGAGTCTAAACTTGATTCTTCCAGCGAAGCAACCGTGGGGATCGGTCATACCCGCTGGGCAACTCATGGCGGGCCATCTGATGAAAATGCTCACCCTCACAGTAGCTGCGGTGGGGAAATAGCCCTGATTCACAATGGCATCATTGAGAACTACCAGGTCCTAAAAAATGAACTCATGAAAGATAACCGCCATGTTTTTAGTTCAGAAACTGATTCTGAAATTCTTGTTCACCTGATCGAGGAATACTACAGCGGAGATCTGCTTGCTGCTGTAAATAAAGCGTTAAAAAGGGTAACAGGTTCCTATGGCCTGGTTGTGCTTTCATCTCGTGAGCCGGGGCGAATTGTCTGTGCCCGTCGCGACAACCCCCTCATTATCGGAATTGGTGAAGGAGAAAATATTGTCGCATCCGATATCCCGGCCCTTCTCTCCCATACACGTAAAACCCTCGTTATGGAAGATGGAGAAATCGCTTCGGTAACAGCAGATCGGGTTGAGCTTTTTGACAGCAGTGGCAATCCCCTTGAACGGGAGTATTTTAACATAACCTGGGATATTGATGCTGCTGAAAAAGGCGGGTTCGAACATTTTATGCTGAAGGAAATTATGGAACAGCCTGCAGCAGTTAAGGAGACAATGCGGCAAAGAATCAACCCGGAGACAGGTAAAGTTGTTCTCGATGAACTTGGTGTTGATGTTAATGTGCTAAAAAATTTGAAAAAATTACATATTGTGGCTTGTGGTACTGCTTATCATGCCGGGCTTCTAGGTAAAAAAGTTATCGAGAAACTGGCTGGAATACCTGTAAATGTTGATGTCGCATCTGAGTTTCGCTATGGTGAACCGCTATTTGATAAAAATGAACTGGCAATTGTAATCAGCCAATCCGGTGAAACGGCCGATACATTGGCTGCATTACGCCTGGCGCAGCGAGAAGGAGTAAAGGTTCTGGCAATTACCAACGTTGTTGGCAGTTCTGTTTCAAGGGAAGCTGACCATGTGTTTTATACCTGGGCAGGTCCCGAAGTAGCTGTTGCCTCCACCAAGGCTTATTTGACCCAGTTGATTGCCCTTTATCTTTTTGCCTTACTTTTGGGGGAAATACGTGGCACAATTGACCAAGATACTTACCCGAAACTGGTTTCTGCCTTAAAAAACCTGCCGCAGCAGCTGCAGCAGGTACTGGCAGCAGATAATCTAAAAAGATTAAAAGATTATTGTCGGCATCTGGCCGGCTGGGATAGCGCTTTTTTTGTCGGCCGGGGTTTTGATTACCCGGTAGCCATGGAGGGAGCTCTTAAATTAAAAGAGATCTCTTATATCCAGGCTGAGGCCTACGCGGCCGGAGAGCTAAAGCACGGCCCACTGGCCTTGATTGTTGAGGGAGTGCCGGTGATAGCCCTTGCTACCCAGGAAGCTATTCTGGATAAGTTAATGAATAATATCCAGGTTGTAAAAGCTCGCGGTGGTAGAGTATTTGCAATAACCCAGGAAGGTTTTGAAGGGATAGAAGCACAGGTTGATGCAGCTCTCTATTTGCCTCGCACAGAAGATATCCTTGCTCCCGTGTTAAGTGCTGTGCCTACGCAGCTTATTGCCTATTATGCAGCAGTAGACCGCGGCAGCTCGGTTGATAAACCACGGAACCTGGCAAAAAGCGTTACCGTGGAATAAGGAGATTTTTTATGACAGAGAAAAATGAAGCGGATTTAAAAACTAATTTTATCTATACCATGATCAAGGAAGACATTGATCAAGGATTGCTGGAAGCAGCCCGGGTTCATACCCGCTTCCCGCCTGAGCCGAATGGTTACTTGCATATTGGACATGCCAAGGCTGTGCTGTTAAATTATGGCATATCAAGAGATTTTAAAGGCAAATTCAACCTGCGCTTTGACGATACAAACCCAATCAAAGAAGAGCAGGAATTTGTCGATTCAATTATTGAAGATATTCGCTGGCTCGGAGCGGAGTGGGAGGACAGGCTCTTTTTTACCTCCGATTATTTTGAAGTGAAGTACGAATTTGCCCAGCGGCTGATCAGGGCAGGCAGGGCTTACGTTTGCGATTTAAATCCTGAAGAAATCAGGAACTACAGGGGTACCCTCACCGAAGCTGGAACGGAAAGTCCTTACCGCAACCGTTCTGTTGATGAGAATATTGATCTTTTCGATAGAATGCGCCGCGGAGAATTTGAAAATGGTAGCAGGGTTCTCCGGGCAAAGATTGACATGACTTCCGGGAACCTAAATATGCGTGACCCTGTTCTTTATCGCATTCTTCATGCTGAACATCACCGCACCGGCGATAATTGGTGTATTTATCCCATGTATGACTTTGATCACCCTTTTTCTGATGCCCTGGAAGGGATTACGCATTCTCTTTGTTCCATAGAATATAGCGATCATCGGCCGCTTTATGACTGGATTGTCGATAATGCTCTCGAACTGATGCCCAAAGTAATCAAGTTCCGCTCAAGACAGACTGAATTTGCCCGTCTGAATATGACCTATACAGTTATGAGCAAACGGAAATTAAGAAGACTGGTTGAAGAAAAGCATGTGGCAGGATGGGATGATCCACGCATGCCAACCATAGCCGGTTTACGGCGGCGTGGAGTTACTCCTGAAGCAATTGCCGACTTCCAGGACAAGGTGGGGGTTTCAAGATCTGACAGCACGGTAGACCTGGCGCTCCTGCAGCATTGTATCCGGCAGGATCTTGAATCAAAAACCCCAAGGTTAATGGTAGTGTTGGACCCGATTAAGGTAAAAATTACTAACTGGCCTGAAGGCGAAATGGAAATGGTCGAGATGGAAAACATGCCGGGCAATGATAGCGCGGGAACTCGGATGGTGCCCTTTTCCGGTGAAATATTCATTGAACGGGACGACTTTATGGAAGAACCGCCGAAAAAATTTTTCCGCCTTGCTCCCGGCAGGGAAGTGCGTCTTAAAGGAGCTTATATTATCTGTTGTGAAGAAGTGATTAAAGATGATGCCGGTAATCTTACCGAGTTGCGCTGTAGCTACGACCCCCGGACCAAAAGCAATGCGGATACCAGCGGCAAAAAGGTAAAAGGCGTTATCCACTGGGTATCAGAGAAACATGCTACCAGGATTGACGTTAATCTTTATGATAACCTGTTTACTGTCGAGAATCCTGAGGAAGATGATGAAAAGGATTTTACAGATCATATCAACAAACAATCACTGGTCACCTGTAAAAACGTTCCTGCTGAACCTGCTGTTGCCGATGCTGTTCCGGGAAACCGTTTCCAGTTTTTACGCAAGGGTTATTTTTATTATGATCCCCAGTCTTCCACTGAAATGAATCCGGTTTTTAACCGAATTGTTGCCCTGCGGGACAGTTGGGCCAGGATGAAGAAATAATAGGGAATAAAGTACCTGCAGAAAAACACGGGCATCCTGTTGAAGGATGCCCGTGATAGTTCTTGCATGCCGGCATTTAGAGTAGAAGAATTGAGCCGGTTCCTAATCAACATTGAGGAACCAGAGCCCGGCAACACGGTTGTCATCATCAAAAACGACCCTGACATTCATCTTTTCGCCGTCAAAGGCAGTTAAGGTATTTACTGCCCTGTAGTCTTGAACAGTTTCAACTTTTTTTTCGATCTCGCCCTGGTAAGGTCCGGTCCGGGCAAGAAGGTTTTGCCAGGATTTCTCAAGCTGTTTGACAGACATTGCTTTCTTCATTTCGGTGTTGAAATAGGAGGCGGCTTTTTCATAATCCTCCGCCACCAGGTAAGAAATGAACTCAGCAGAAAGATCGGTAATCTCACCATCCAGGGGCGGCCCTGCAGGCACCGGTTCGCTGCCGCAGGAAACAATAAATAAGGTTGCCGCAGCTAAGTATAGAAGAATAAAACTTTTTTTAATAAACATTATATACTTCCTTTCGTTAAGCGATAGGATATTTTCTTTACCCATACTATCATAGGATTATTAACCTGGTTTTGCAACAGGATAAACCCATCGGTTTACTGTCCGGGAGGAGTAAAAATGGAACAGCGTTACACAGTAGAATATAAGAACTGTGTTATCCCATTTGTCGTTGTCAGGAAAAAGGTACGCAACATTAATATCAGGATCAGACCTGATTCTACTATACTTGTTTCGGCTAATAAGTTAGTTCCCATTGAATACCTTGAGGGGCTGGTGCTGATGAAGGCCGAATGGATTATGAAGAACCTGGAAATTATTGATCAAAAAATTAATGCCGGCTCCATGTATCGCTTTATTTCCGGGGAAATAATCGATTACCTGGGAGAACAATGTGAACTGCAGGTGATAGAAACTGATCAGGTGGAGCAGGCTGTGCTTGAAAATGGAATTTTAAAGATATATGTTGCCCGGGGGAGCAGCAGGGAGTACCGTGAAGAGTTGGTCAGCCAGTGGTACAGGAAAGAGGCTCTGCCAATATTCAATAAAGCGTTGGAAAGGCTTTTTCCTGTGGCGGCAGCCCATGGAATAGAAAAGCCGAACTTGAAAGTAAGAAAAATGAAAACCAGGTGGGGTTCATGTTCGTGGGGAAAAGGCAAGATTACTTTAAACAGTGAATTACTGAAAGTTCCCCAGCTTTGCATTGACTATGTTATCATGCATGAACTGGCCCATTTCAGGCATCACGGACACGACCAGTCTTTTTATAATTTTATGGATCTGGTTATGCCCGACTGGCGGGCTCGTAAAGAAATGTTGAAAAAATACCACCTGTAAGCTGGAGTATCGGTTCACCACAGACCCGGAATCAGGCGGTAGGGCACTTTAGTGCTGTATTTATCGAATCCGGGCAGTTCTTTTTTTAGAAAAGCATCTTCAAGCGCAGTGCGGATAATATATCCTGCGATAACAGCAAGGGCCGGTATTAATGCCTGCTGAGAGCCGAGGATGAAAGGTGTTGCTGCCATACTGATTATCCCACCGGCATAGCCGGGATGGCGAACGTACCTGTAGGGCCCGCCGGAAGCCACCTGGTGACCGCGTTCATGCTGGAGACGTACCGTGGATGAGAAAAATTTATTAGCAGCCATCGACCAGGTACTGAGCAGGCCTCCCAGGATAAAAATCAGCAGGGCAAAAGATGATAAGGCAGCATTGTAATCACCGGACCATTCGAACCTTTTGTCTAACCCGGCAACGATCAGGATTAGCAGCGGACCTATTACTGCAACAAAAATTGAAAGGTAAACATCCCATTTTTGAGTCCCTCCCTGCATTTGGGAACGTTCAGCCAATAATTTTTTATCGGTAAAGGTAGCGTTGGCGGCAATAATAAAGAATACAGCGGCCAGGTAAAACCATGCCGCATGCCATCCACATTCTCCTGCAGATAAGCAAAGTGCCAGGGCGCTGATCAGAATTCCCAGCAAATTCTTAATCCACCATTTGCTAATTCCTGTAGATTGCTTGTTTCGCACGACCCTTGCTTTCTCCTTTGTACAATGCATGTCTTATTTATTATAAGCTGTCCCGGTGAAAACATTATAGCCCCAATAAATTCTTCTACCGGTGTATGCTATTGTGTAGCTTGTATTTAGAAATAGTTATAAACGGTAAAACCAAGAACAAGGCTGAGCAAAATTGTAATGAGTGCCAAAGCCAGGCTGATAATAATTAAAATGCCCTGTACCTTGAAATAGGTATTCAGGTTCGAGGTGAAAAGATTAAACTGGGTTGGGTCAACCTCCTCGGCGGGGCTGGCTGCCAGGGTATCAGCATTCTGCTGGGCGCTGCGCAGTTTAATCCCCAGTATAATCATGATAACACCCGGGATAGCCCCTATAACGAAGGCGAAAACTCCGGCTATGGCAGATATAGCCCCGGCAATTATCGTCATAATACCGACAAATCCCATCCATCCGCTCAATTGTTTTAAAGTATTCCTGTCCATATTTGTCTCCTTTCAAGTGATTTTGGTTAAAAAGTTAATCAGTATTTGATTAAAATAATCGGGATTATCCTGGTTGGCATTATGGGAAGCATCGGGAATTACAGTATAGGTTACATCAGGTTCATATTTAACCCAGGTTGGAGCCTGTTTGCGTATAACACCGGTATTATCACGATCACCATGAGTGATTAGTAACGGTACATTAATTCTGTGCCCCGGTATTCCTGTTTCATTAACAGCTACTGTAACCGCTTCCCATATTTTCTGAAAAGTTTGCCTATCCAGGCTTCTGATAACCTCCAGGGCGTATTTTCGAACGGCAGGATTAAGCGCAGTACTGGTTGCAACTGTTTTTGTAAAATGCTGATAAGGCCACAGATTGAAGAGCGATAAGGATGCTTTTAAAGCCCAAATCTGCCATTTTGGATAAGCAAAGGCAATACTGGTTGATCCGATTATGGCCAGGGCTCGAACCCAGTCGGGGTAAAGCAGGTAAAAAAACTGGGCTATATATCCGCCCATCGATTGCCCAACCAGGATTACTTTACTTACTTTTTCCTCTTTCAGAACCGTCATTAAATCAGCAGCACAATCCTGCAGAATAAAGTTCCCGGTTAAAGGCCTAGATTTGCCGTGCCCGCGGGCATCCCAGGCAATTATGTTATAATCCTGCTGCAAAGCAGGCACCTGGGCGTTAAACATGCGGTGATCCATTGTAGCACCGTGCAGCATCACCAGGGTTGGAGCATGGGTCTTAGCTGAATTGATCCAGTAGTGGATTGGGCAATTAGTGCTCTCAATTTTTTTTTCAATAAGGCTGGCGGGAGTTGAATCCCACATTGAAAACTGGTCCATACTGACACCCTTTCAGCACAACCTAAATGTAACCTTTCCGATACAGAGCATATAAGCTGGTCTTATTATTCTTGATTATTTTGTAGTTTCCCTTTTTTTCAGCCGTTAAAATCGGTTTCCGGACCCGGGTAGCTCTGTTTTTTTATTGTGGAATAAAAATTCATAATGAGAATAACAGAAAAAAATTTATGTAAAACATTAAAAAATTATTGTTAAACAATAATTTTAGAGTTATAATAATAACAACACAGAAAAAGGAGTGGTAATAAATGGTTAAATATACAGGAAAAAAATCAGCAGCATCATTACTCACAACCCTGCTTAACCTGGCTTGGTATGCAGGTCTGGTTCTGGCCCTTTTTTTCATCGGGGTGCAGACATATTTTATCCTGAGCGGCCCGCAGTTGTCGGGAGAATCGATGATGCTGCAGATAGAAACTACCGGGATGATTTTCAGGTTCACCGAAGGGTTTCAGTTTTCTGCTCAGGATTCCCTGTTAGTTTATCAGTTTTCCCTTGTCCTGCCCCTGATAGTTATTGGTCTTTTTATAATATTTCACCTGAGAAAAATTCTTGCTTCACTGGCCAACGAAGAACCGTTTACTGTTGAAAACAGCAGTAGGATTAAGTATATCGGCTGGAGCGTAATAATAATCACATTTATAAAAGCCGTCCTAAGTTTTCTTCTGGGTATCTATTTTTCAAGAATGGTTGTTCTTCCCGGTTTGGAGATCAGCGCCAACATTCGCTTGATAGATTTCAGTGGGATACTGGCCGGCATACTAATTTTAATCCTGGCAGAGGTATTTAAGCATGGCGCTCTTCTCCAGGAAGATCACAACTTAACAGTATGAGAGGGGAGCATAATATGGCGATTATAGTCAGGCTTGATCGTGTGATGGCTGATCGTAAAGTTTCATTAACCGATCTGGCCGATAAAGTTGGTATTACCATGGCCAACCTGTCACTTTTGAAAACTGGTAAAGTTAAAGCAGTCAGGTTTTCAACCCTGGAAGCGCTCTGCCGTGAACTGAATTGCCAACCCGGAGATATACTAGAATACAGGCAGGAGCGTATTAGTTAATATAATCTTTTCAAGATAATACTGGAGGAGATGGTTTAACAACCCATCTCCTTCAGTATTCTTGCCAGGACAAAGAGTCTTTCACTAATCAGTTCATCATCCTTACTTAAAGCTTCCTTGAACAGCTTAATGTCTTCATCAATCATTTCGTTACCGGTGCAGATTTCAAGACTCATGGCATCTCCCTGCAGGCCAATTCTTTCCAGTAAAGTTTTCTCCGGATCATAAAGCTTATCATAGCGGTAAGATTCACGAAAATGCTGCATAGCCCTGCAGACCATTATAGCCAGGTCAAGCACACGGTGCATGGGCATCTCTTCCGACTGGCGGGACCACTTTTCACCAGTATGCCGCCATACTTTTGCCGAAACGTCTACCTTGCCGCGATCGTTCCACTGGGCCAGGCCCAGCGATAGACCCTTGGCATCAGACTCATACGCATAACGACCGTCTACGTTCTCATAGTTTTCTACCACTATAACCGGCTTATGCTTCAATGTGGTTGGAATTTTCATCACTTAAATGCTCCTTTACATTACTGAATTAGTAAATTACTAAGTTAGTATAATTCATAAAGTAACTCCTGTCAAGATAGATAAAAAAAGAGCCGGTCTGCTTACGACCATGGCTCTGTTCCCGATTCAGCATGTTTTGTATTATTATCTGTGTCTAGATATTCAGGTACCAGGTGGCGATGGAAAAATAAATTATAACACCTACAATATCTGCTATTGAGGTTACCAGCGGCCCGCTTGCCGTGGCCGGGTCAATATTTACCTTACTGAAAATAAAAGGAAGGCACATGCCCATGGTACTGCCAACCAGGACAACTGCGATCATGGAAAGCGCTACAACAACAGCTACGTCAATCCCACCCCTGAAATAGCCCACTGCCAGAACGGCAACTCCCAAAATAATGCCGAGCGGTAAAGCGGTTATCACTTCTTTTTTCAGCAGCTTGAACCAGTTTTCAATTTTTACTTCACCCAGGGCCATGGCCCTGATCATCAACGTCGCAGCCTGTGCTCCCGCATTACCGGCACTGTCAATAAGAAGCGGCATAAAGAAAACCAGGGCGATTACAGCCTGAATAATCTCCTCAAAATGGGCTATAGTTGCCCCTGAAAAAATATTAACAAATATTAACAGTAACAGCCATGGCAGCCTTCTTCTGATCAGAAAGAAAGGACTGGCATCCAGCACATTCATATCTATTTTACCGATGGTTGCCATCTTGTGGAAGTCTTCCGTGTTTTCTTCTTCAATAACATCAACAATGTCATCAACAGTGATTATGCCGACCAGGCGGTTCTCATTGTCAGTTATCGGCATGGCGATCAGGTCGTATTTTTTCATTAAGTCGGCCACGTCTTCTTTGTCGTCTAAGGTGTTGGCATGAATTATTTCTTCGCGCATAATCTCTTTGATTTTCTTTTCCGGTGGGGCAATAACCAGGTCTCTCAGTGATAAAACCCCTTCCAGGTGCCTGGCTGAATCGGTAACATAGCAGGTATAAATGGTTTCCTTGTCGAGGGCAATGCTTCTAACCTTTTCAAGAGCCTGCAGGGCGGTCATTTCTTTTTTGAGATCAACAAATTCGATGGTCATCAGGCTGCCGGCTGAGTCTTCCGGGTAATTAAGGAACTGGTTGATCAGTTTTCGCTCCGTATCGGTGGAATTACGCAGAATGCGTTTCACCACGTTGGCAGGGATTTCCTCCAAAAAGTCAATCTTGTCATCAAAGTTGAGATCATTTAGGATATCCTGTAGTTCTTTTTCATTAACCAGGACATATAAATCAGACTGGCTTTCTGAGGAAATCTCTGCAAAAACATCGGCAGCAATCTCTTTCGGCAGAAGCCTAAAAACCAGCAGGGTGGTTTTGGGGTCAAGTTCATCAAGAAGTTCGGCGATATCGGCTATGTGGCCCTTGGCTAACTCTTTTTGCAGAGAGGTATAATTTTTCTTCTCCAGTAATTCATTAATTAATTCTTTATTCATAATAAAGCCTCCTTAAACAGTATATCGGGAGGCCTTCCTGTAAGGAAACAGAAAGCCTCCCTGCAGGAGGCTTTTACTTGATAACTAGATCGAGCATATATGTACTGAACGGGCCTCCTGAAAGGTTGAGATAAAAGTTGGTACTATGCGAAGGTCCGCTGTCCATATAATTCACCTCGATTATCCGGATATTTATTCTGCCGGTAATGGTTTATCCTAAACTCTTATTGCCTGATTTTACCTGAAACTACTTATTATATTAACCCTTCTCTTTTTTATATGTCAACAACATTTATAAATAAGGCCAGATTAACAGGCAATATTCAGCAGAAACCAGTATATTGACAGGGAACGGGGATTTTTTTATAATTATAAATGAACAATTACTCATGTGTTCATATGAACTTAAGGGGCAGAGATTGATGAATGATCAGGACAATGAAAAGTTGCAGTGTGATTTTACCATTGTGCACCGGGATGTGGTAGAAAAGGTGCGTAGAGCTATGCCGGGGGAAGAAAAACTTTATGATCTTGCGGAATTTTTTAAGGTATTTGGAGATTCGACCAGGATTAAAATTATTTGGGCCCTTGTAGAAGAAGAGATGTGTGTATGCGATATTGCTTTCCTTCTGAATATGACCCATTCGGCAATATCACATCAATTACGGGTTCTTAAACAGGCTCGCCTGGTGAAGCCTCGCCGGGAGGGGAAAAATATATTTTACTCACTGGACGATCAACATATTGGAGCAATATTTAAACAAGGCCTGGAGCATATTAATGAATAAACAAAAAAGACTAATAAACAGCTCGGAATATGCAAATGAAACAGGAGCATGCAACTGCAGTAACGGTTGCAATTACCAGGATGCAGGAGTAGATGCTTCTTCGACTTTAAAGAGGAAAGCAGGCTTCTATATACTTGGCTTTCTTATATTTATAGCCGGCTTTTTTGTGCCTGAAAATATGATATTGAAATTGATATTTTTTGGGGCAGCTTACCTTATCTTTGGTGCTTCGGTTTTATTAAGAGCTACCCTTAATATTGCAACAGGGAAAATATTTGATGAAAACTTTTTAATGTCAATCGCTACCCTCGGTGCTTTCGCGATAGGAGAATATCCTGAAGGCGTGGCCGTAATGGTTTTTTACCAGGTTGGAGAGCTGTTGCAGGATAAAGCAGTAGATCGCTCCAAGCGGCAGATTAGCAGCTTGATTAATATTCGTCCTGATTATGCCAATTTACAAATAGATGGAAAAACTGAAAAAGTAAACCCCTCTAAAGTAAAAATGGGAGATCATATCATGGTTCGTCCCGGTGAACGCATACCTCTTGATGGGATAGTTATCGAAGGAAGTTCATCGATTGACCTTTCAGCCCTTACGGGAGAATCGCTGCCCCGTGATGTTGCAGTCGGCGACGAAGTACTTTCAGGTTCCGTGAACCAGGGCGGGTTGCTCTCAGTGAAAGTCAGCAGCGAATTCAACCGATCCACGGTCAGTCGTATTCTGTCCCTGGTTGAAAATGCCTCGGCACGCAAGGCTCGCACTGAGCAGTTTATAACTCGTTTTGCAGCCTATTATACTCCTGCAGTGGTTTTTGTTGCCCTGGCCATAGCCTTTTTGCCGCCCCTTTTACAAACCGGCCAGGAACTTTCAACCTGGGTGTACCGGGCCCTGGTATTTTTGGTTATATCCTGTCCCTGTGCCCTGGTTATTTCAATTCCGCTTGGTTTCTTCGGTGGCATCGGGGGTGCTTCCCGACGCGGTATCCTGGTTAAAGGAGGCAATTACCTGGAGGCTTTAAGCCGAATTGACACGGTAATATTTGATAAGACAGGTACCCTTACCCATGGTCATTATACTGTTGAAAAAGTTGAAAATACTGAAGGATTCAGCAGTGATCAACTACTGCATTATGGGGCTGCTGCTGCTTTGCATTCAACTCATCCTGTTGCCCGTTCGGTTGGCCGGGCCTGGACAGAGCCGATTAATCAGGAAAAATTGTATCAATACCAGGAAATCCCCGGCCGGGGGATCCGGGTTCAATACGATAAGTCACGGATATTAATGGGTAATCGTGAACTGCTTGCCGAAGAGGGGTTGGAAATAAAGCCTGACAAGGATCAAAGGGCAAGGGTTTACCTTGCTGTTGATGGGCGCTATGCCGGTAGTATTATTGTTTCTGATGAGCTTAAAGAGGATGCTGCTCCCGCTGTTGACCAGTTGAGGAAACTTGGGGTGAACAGGGTTGTTATGCTGACCGGTGACAAAAAACCAGTTGCTGAAGATATCGGTCGCAGGCTGAACCTGGATCAGGTGTATGCCGAACTTTTACCTGATCAGAAGCTGGCAATAATCGAGAAGCTGGAAAAACTGAAGAATGGCAATGGCAAGAACGTTTTTGTCGGTGATGGTATTAACGATGCGCCTGCGTTGGCCCGGGCGGAAATTGGAGTTGCTATGGGCGGGGTAGCCTCCGATGCAGCCATTGAGGCGGCTGATATAGTCCTGATGACCGGACAGCCGTTAAAGCTGGTTGAAGCATTACAGATAGCCCGTAAAACAAAGAACATTGTAATGCAGAATATAGTTCTTGCTCTCGGGGTGAAAGCAGTAATTATGGCTCTCGGGCTTTTCGGTTTTGCTTCAATGTGGGGAGCAGTTTTTGCCGATGTTGGCGTAGCCCTACTGGCTACCTTGAATGCAATCAGGGCAATGCACTAAAAGGGATAAAAATTAACCGCTAACAGGCTAACCCTGTTGATACTGCAGTTTTTTACATCTTTATTTTTATTTGCCTTCCCTGCCTGCGACGACAAACAGGATCAATCCCAGGCCGAGTGCAAACATTGTTAATGGGCAGGGCAGCCCCCAGGCGGGGTTGATTATATTAGGTATGCCGGCTATAGCCAGTATGCCATCCAGGATAAACAGTGCCCCGGCGATCACCAGGAGTAATTTTGAAAGAAAAAACAAATTACCAACCTCCTACAGTATTAATATAAAAACCTGTTCATTTGATTTGTCCAGGTATCAATAATTTCTGCTGTATGTTAAGATTTTCTTGTACGAACGATTTCTGTTTTTAATTATGTTTTATTATGATCAGGTTAATACGTATCTGTTTAAGTATAGCATAAAGCAAAGCTGATCCGGTATTATTTATACAGCAGGAACATTGACAAGGTTTTATCGCCACTTGAATTTTATTAAAGAAGGATATAAATCTGAAGTGTTGTAATCGGTTGAGCTGTTATTAAGTTTTGGTGGGGTGATTATATGGGTGTAACCATTCTTATTGTTGTTGCAGTGACATTTGTTCTATATTACTTTTGGAAGCATAACCGCTGGGGTGTGGGCAAAAAATATGCTTTACGCCAGGATGCCCGTCGCCTTTTAAATGTTGAACCTGAAGCTGCAGATCAGATAATCGACAGGCAAATGGAAGTTTTAAAGAAAAGCCACCCCGGTCGTACTGAAGAATGGTACCTGGAGAAAATCATCTATGACCTGGAAAGGGATCGTTAGCTTTCATTTTTCAGTAAACCATGCAGCTCAGGTTAGAACGGAGAGGATTAATAAAAACAAATGATTAAAGAACAGGGGGAGGTCCCGTGAAAGCGCTAATTATTTCTGATCTCGATTTTAAAACTGATCTTTTTAAGCAGTTGAACAGCCTGTTAACCGGATATTTGCTTGAGAAGGGTTCTTCAATAGAAAGAATTGAAATTGGCAGAAACGACCTGGCTTTTTGCAGGGGTTGTTTTGGTTGTTGGGTGCAAAAACCGGGTGAGTGTGTGGTTGATGATAAAATGACTGAGATTAACCGCAGTTACATGAGTGCTGATGTGGTGTTCTTCCTCTCCCCGGTAGTTTTCGGCCAGTTTAGCGCTAATATGAAAAATGCCCGTGACAGGTGGCTCCCCAACATGCTGCCTTTCTTTAAGGTCAGGCCGGACGGTTCAACAATACATCCACCGCGTTATGATGATTATCCAACTTTGCTGATCATCGGTTATGCTGATGAAATTACCGAAGAAGATCTGAAACTATTTATTGATATTACCAAAAAACACCTGCGGGAGATTGAGGCGTTTATTTTCCGGGATGAAAACGGGAAAGCAGATTTAATCAATGCACTGGATAAGATCAAACTGATGAAGGTGAGAGGGATAATATGAGTGGAGATAAAAATAATATTGTTATGATCAGTGCCAGCCCCAAGGCAGGAACAGAATCTGCTTCAGCTTTTCTGGCTGACCTGCAGGCAAGATTTTTTCGGGATATGGGTTTTTCTACTTTAAGACTTGATGTGCGCAAAAGTTTAATCAGGGGTAATGTGGAAAATGATTATGCCCTAATGCTGGAAGCAGATGCAATAATAATTACGTTTCCCCTGTACATATACTGCCTGCCGGGGATGCTGATGCGTTTTCTCCAGGATTACCTTGATTTTTGCCGGGTGAAAGGTCGAAATAACTCCGGAACCAGGATTTATGCTGTGGTAAACTGTGGTTTTCCTGAAGCTTGGATCAATAATGAAGCAGTAGGTGTAATAAGCAGTTTCAGCCGCAGCATTGGTGCCATGTTTCGGTTTGGTCTTCTCATCGGCGGCGGCGGAATGCTGGTCGGTACCTGTGATGCTCCCTTTATGAGAAAAACAATGGGCCGGATAAGCGGAGCTTTTATTAAAATGGGAGAAGATATAAAAATTAAAGGATCAGAAAAGATTGATAATATTCTCGTTGAAGCCAGCATACCTCACCGGTTGTACCATTTCATGGGCAATAAGGGTTGGGTTATTTCGGCTAAAAGTAACAACCTGAAAAAGAAAGATTTATACAGGAAGCCTTACCAACCCGAAACCTCCGGAGAAAGCGGCTAAGAGCAGGTTTCTTCTTAACTGTTTAGTATTTCAAACCTTGCTTTTTTGCTTAACCCGTTTAAAATTAATGCATGTGACTCATCAATCAGCTCTTTCAGCAGATCATCGGGCACTTCTCCATCAAGGTAAATTGAATTCCAGTGTTCCTTATTCATGTAATAGCCGGGTTTAATATCCTTATATTCTTCCCTGAGCAGCTGGCCGTGTGATGGTTCAAGCTTTAAGGTGATTATATCTTTGCCCTCGTTATCATGCCCCACCATGCCAAACATCTTGCCTTTGAGCATGTAACGGGTAACACCCCATTCTTCTTTAAAATCTTTATCTGCCCCCTGTTTTGTTTTACAGTAATTATCAAGCCATTTGTAAGGCATCCTGCCCACCTCCGGTTAAAAATAGTCCTTTAATTAAATTTATATGATCCTGATCTGCCTGAATATATAATTCGTCATGGCGGACTTATATTTCCTGCAGTATAATGAGCACATAAAAATAAATGTGAGGGAATTACAATGGGCAATAGTCTGAAAGACCTGGGATTTAATCAAAACTTTCTGCAGGAAGCTGCTTCATATGAAGGGTATTACCCGGGCAGGATAATCTCACAGTATAAAGATTACTACAGGGTGGCAACAGAAAAATCAGAAATGATTGCCGAGGTTGCCGGGAAACTGCGTTACAATGCCCTTACCAGTGCTGATTATCCGGCTGTGGGCGACTTCGTGATGGTTGACCGGGAAGAGGGGCAGGCCGGTAACGCGATTATTCACCACATTTTAAAGCGGAGGAGCGTTTTTGAAAGAAAAGCAGCAGGAACCAGCCAGGATACACAGGTAATTGCAGCTAATATTGATATGGTTTTTATTTGCATGGCTTTGAATAATGATTTTAACCTGCGCAGGCTTGAGCGATACCTGTCAATAACCTGGGCCAGTGGTGCTGTACCTGTTGTAGTGCTTACCAAGGCTGATCTTAGTGATGATATTACTTTTAAACTGGGCCAGGTGGAAACAGTTGCAGTAGGTGTTGATGTACTGGTAACAACCAGCCTTACCAATGATGGGTATAAGCCAATCAAAAAGTATATTTCCACCGGTAAAACTGTTGCTTTTATCGGTTCTTCCGGAGTAGGTAAGTCTACCCTGATAAACCGCTTACTGGGCAGTAATGTAATTATAACTAAAGCGACCCGTAAAGACGATAAGGGAAGGCATACCACTACCAGAAGGGACCTGATCCTAATCCCTTCCGGAGGAGCGGTAATTGACACTCCGGGGATGCGGGAACTGGGAGTGGAGAGCGCTGACCTGGGTAAAACATTCTCCGACATAGACGATCTGGCAGCACAATGCCGTTTTAACGATTGTACCCACAGCAGCGAGCCTGGCTGTGCGGTTTTGAAAGCTGTTGCTGCCGGGGAGATATCGGAAAAACGCCTGGAAAACTATAAAAAATTACAGAAAGAAGCTATTTATGATGGTTTAAATGCAAAACAAATTGAACATGAAAAAATCAACAGGATGTTTTCCGGTTTCGGAGGAATTAAAAACGCTCGTAATTTTATCAAACATAATAATAAACGCTAATTTTAAGCGGTTTTTATTTCATTAACTTAGCTGCTTCCATGGCCAGTGAAGAACGTTTTGTTTCTGTCAGGGTAATGTGAGCATGCAGTGGACTGTTTTTCATTTTTTCAACAGCCCAGGAAAGCCCGTTTGTGCGTGCATCCAGAAAAGGATTATTGATTTGCTCAGGGTCTCCAACCAGCACAATTTTTGTACCTTCACCGGCCCGTGTAATAATGCCTTTAGCCTGTTTCGGTGTCAGGTTTTGCGCTTCATCAATTAAAATATATTGCCCAACAATTGATCTGCCCTGCAGGTAAGCTATTGCTTCAGTTACTATTTTTCGTGAAGAAAAAAGGTAAGCAACTTTTCCGTCCAACTCACGCTCATTTTCATAACGATCAGGATGTGAATCAACTAATTGTTCCAGGTTGTCGTAAATTGGCCGCATGTAAGGAGCAATTTTGTCAATTTCGTCTCCGGGTAGGAAACCGATATCTTCTCCCATACTTACATTTGGCCGACAGATCAACATTCTGCGGTAAATGTTTTCATCGAGCACTTTTTCCAGGCCTACACCCAGGGCAAGCAGGGTTTTCCCGCTTCCGGTTGCGCCCATCAGGGTTACCATGGGAATGCTGTCGTCACGCAGGGCTTCGCGGGCAAATTTTTGCAGCAGGTTAAGTTTGAAGCCGTAAAAATCGGGACGGGTATCATTTAGCAAAGTCATTTTGCCGTCCTTGTAACGGGTCAGTGCAGTTTTTTGCTCATTTTGTTCTGATTTCATCAGGTAATACTGGTTGGTTGGGTTTGGTTCTTTTGCCCAACTTAAACTGTTATTCTTGTATAATTGATCAATATTATCTTCTTCAGTAATCAGTTCATCCCAACCCCGGTATTGCTCATCAATGTCAAATTCCACCTGCTCATTGCGATAATCCTGGGCCATAAGGCCTAAAACATCAGCCTTTATGCGCAGGTAAACATCCTTGGTTATTATAATTACCTGCTGGTTATTTTTCTGAAGATTTTTTGCCACTGCCAGCAAACGGTTGTCCCTTTTATCACCCTGCCAGGAGCAGGGGAGTACAGGTGAGTCAGAACAATTCATTTCAACACGTAGTTCACCCCCGTTTGGCAAGGGCACTCCTTCATATAGTTCGCCTTCTGACCGGAGTTGATCTAAAAACCGGGCTACCCAACGGGTATTGGCCCGGATTTCATAATCAGATGCTTTTTTCATATTATCCAGTTCTTCAAGAACACAAGCGGGAAGGACTATCAGGTTGTCTTTAAAACCAAGGACGGCATTTGGCGATTGCAGCAAGACACTGGTATCCAGAATGTAGATTTTTCTCAAGCTATATCACGCCCCTTATCGGTTTTTTTACTTAAGTCTTCCCCTTTCCAGGTTCATCTGACATTCTCTTTTATTGCTTTGACAAAAGATCTGATAATCCTGCTCTTTATAACCGGGCCAGGCGAAGTATTCTGTTCGGGCCGTTAATATAAACCGGGAAGGCGATAAAAGTACAGCAAACAACTTCAACGGATTTAAAAATTTAAAAAGAATATTGACAGAACGATTTCTATAGTATATTGTATTAATACATTGATACAATATAAGAGTGAAGGTGATACTTATGATTAACCGGAAAGATATATCCATCTATATTATTGTTGTTTTTGTAATAACCTATGTTCTTAATCTTTATCTTTACCTGCAGGGAGGATTAATGTCAACTGCTTCCCTGGTTGTTCTAATGGTGCAGATGCTCATCCCGGGCCTGGTGGCAGTTTTCATGATTATCAGGGGTAAAGAACGTTTAAAAGATTACGGCCTCACTTTTGGTGGATTAAGATACTACCTGCTTGCCCTGCTCTTGATAATAGGCTACCAGCTGTTATTTGTCCTCGTTGCCGCAGCATTTGGTCTGGGTAATCTTGTTTCCCTAACCGAAGGGTTTTCCCTGTTTGCCCCTGGAGCAAATCTGCCGTTGTGGCAGATCATACTAATTATTTTCATTCTTGCTCCCCTCCAGAATTTACTTTTCGGTTTAGGCGAGGAGTTTGGCTGGCGGGGTTATTTGTCCGGCAAACTGTTGCCCGGCGGCCTTTTTAAAACAATTATTATTGTTGGTATAGTCTGGGGTTTATGGCATGCCCCGGTAATTCTTATGGGGCATAATTTTCCCGAACATCCCCTGCCCGGAGTTTTTATCATGTCCTTGTCCTGCATACCCCTGGGTGCGGTATTACTCTGGCTGCGATTAAAATCAGGCAGCGCAATTGTAGCCGGATTTGCTCACGGGGCCCTGAACGCAACTGTTTTTTTTGGGGGGGCATTTATCCCCACTGCCCCGATGATTTGGAGCAACCCAATCGGACTGCTTGGCTTTCCTTTACTGGTTATTCTGGCTTACTGCCTCTTTCGTTTTTTTCCGGTTCCAGGCAGTATCTCAGGCGGGGAATAATCAGGTTGTTATCTACTATTGATCTTGTGGTGCCGACCTGTTCGGCACCCAGTTTTATATAAAAAGGCTTGGCACATGGGCTCGTAACCCAGTGCAGTTCTTTTATCCCTTTTTGGCGACACAGGCCGAGCATGTAATGCCACATTTCCCTGCCAACACCCCGGCCGATCATGTCGCGCCTGACATAAAAAAAATCAAGCTCATTAACTTCATTTTCTTCTACACTGAAAAAACCGGAAATTTTGTTATCCCTGATTGTAACAAATACAGTATGGTTATCCAGGTAATTTTCACCCATTACAAATACTTCTGCAAACCTGGCCATATACTCTTCATCAAAGCCCCAGTATGCCTGGGCTTCGAAGGCCAGCTTATTTAAAGCGACAACTTCATTTTCTTCTGCCTGGCGAAATATCATTGCATCACCCTGAAAAAACCGCACCCAATCGGTTTTAAATCCTTTCTTTTTGATTATATTATAAAGGAGCTACTCCCAAATTGTCGAACTGTCGAGGTAACAGGATTGTTTACGGTAAAAGGAGAGAAACAGGGCCATGAAGATTATCATTGACGCGGATGCCTGTCCAAAACCAGTGCTTAATATTTGCCTGGACCTCGGGCGGCAGTATAACATACCGGTCTGGACGGTAGCCAGCTATAATCATAATATAGTATCTGATCATCACCTGGTAGTGGATTGCGATTCCCAGGAAGCTGATTTAAAGATAGTAAATATTTCCTCCGGGGGCGATATTGCTGTAACCCAGGACTGGGGTCTGGCAGCCATGTTGATAGGTAAAAATGTCAGGACAATTAATCCCGGCGGTAAAGAATACCGGCCTGAAATGATTGAATTTATGCTTGAGGAACGGGAGCTTAAGGCAAAAGCCCGCCGCGGCGGAGTTCGGACAAAAGGGCCTAAAAAGCGTAACCCGGAAGATGATCAACGTTTTCATCAATGCCTTGAAAATATTATTCTCAAGCTGCTTCCGGACATATCCTGAGCTTAATTCAATCAGCTGTTTTCTGTTTTAATATTGAAAAACAAAATTATGTCTACTGATTAGATTGTCCCGCCTGCTAACTACTGTTCACTTTTCCCCTGCAGTAAAAATTTAAACGAACCGCTTTTCAGCTTCTGTTGCTATAAGGAGAAAAAGAGCACAATTTATTTTGGCTTTTTATTAGCAGTCTTTTGCGGTTTGTCGATCGGCATGTCTTGACAAGAGGTAAAGTACAAAATATTATAGTGGTGGTTGGTGGTTGAACCACAATACGTCAGGAGGGATGTCATAGTGTCTGCAGGTAGCTTTAGCGATTCATACGATGCAGTAGTAATCGGCGCAGGTAATGGTGGGCTGGTTGCCGCAGCAACCCTGGCAGAAAAAGGTATTAAAACAATTTTGTTTGAACAGCATAACCTGCCGGGAGGATTTGCAACAAGCTTTACCAGGGGGAGATTTGAATTCGAGCCTTCATTACATGAGATATCTGATTTTGGTCCCCCCGAAGACAAGGGTAATGTGCGTATATTACTCGAAGACAGGATCGGGATTGATGCAGAATGGATGAGAGTGCCCGAGGCTTACAGGTTAATTATTCCCAATGATGTTGGCGGAAGAATTGATGCAGTAATGCCTTTTGGCGAAGAAGCGTTTCTCGATAAAATGGAAGAATATGTGCCAGGGTCCCGTCCTTCTGTGGTCAGGTTCATCCGTTTATGCAAGGAGGTGGTTGATGCTTTTACCTACCTTGGCCAATCCAAGGGCAATCCTGACCGGAAAGTTTTAACCGGTGAGTATGCCAACTTCCTTAAAACTGCTTCTTATACCCTCCAGGATGTCCTTGATGCGGTAAAAATGCCCTACAGGGCACAGAAAATAATCACCGCCTATTGGTGTTACCTGGGACTCGGGGTAGACCTGGTGAATTTTTCAATCTTTGCGGCCATGTTCTACCGTTATATTACCAGGGAAGCTTTTATCCCCAGGTACCGGTCACACGGTTATACTGCAGCCCTTGAAATGAAAATAAGGGAGTTAGGGGGAGAGATTCAATATAACACCAGGGTCGACAAAATATTGGTTGAAGATGGTCGGATTACAGGTGTAGAAACAGCACAGGGTGATAAAATCAAAACTACCCGGGTAATCGCCAATGCCTCACCTCACTCCGTATACAGCAAGTTGATATACCCTCAGTCTGCAGTTCCGGTAATTGCCTATCAAACCTGTAATGCCAGGAAAGTCGGGTTTTCAGCTTTCGTGGTTTACCTCGGTCTTGATAAAAGCGCTCGCGAGTTGAATATTGATGAATACAGCTACTTCGTTTACAGTATTCCGGATACCAATCATATTTATGATGCCTTCCATCGCCTGGAAAGGCCTGTTGGCCAGGCCACTGTATGCTTGAACAACGCCATACCCGATTGCTCTCCGGAAGGAACCAGCATTTTATACCTGACAACCCTGTTTGACGGTGACTGCTGGAGCAATGTGGAGCCCCGGGATTATTTCAATCTGAAAAATAAAATTGCTGAAGAAATGATTGACGAGTTTGAAAAAGCGGTAGGTGTTAATGTCCGGGACAGCATTGAGGAGATAGAAGTGGCAACCCCGGCAACCTTTGCCGGCTACACAGGTGCTTACAATGGCAGTGTTTACGGTTATGAACCTGTTCCCTGGGATTCAATAGTGCCGAGAATGATGACCATGAATGATGAAAAGTATATCAGCGGTCTTGAATTTGCCGGTGGTTTTGCCTTCAGGTGCCACGGTTATTCGAGTTCCCTGCAGTCCGGTGAAACAGCGGCCCTGTTAACGTTCAGGGATTTGATGGAGGTGAAAAGCCAATGACCAGGGAAAAGATTAATATAAAAATTAAACCGTTCGGTTTTCTGGACCTGTTAGCTTTTAAAAAATTGGTTCCGACAAGGAAAAAGAAAATAGCAACGGCTGAGGTTACACCTGTTTCAGAAAAACCTCCGGTAAATGTTCTCGCTGCCCGGCTCCATCCGGAGGTGCAGCACCTGATCGTTTCTGAAATCCGGGAAGAAACCGGAAATGTTAAAACGTATAAGCTGGTTGCCGATGCTGCCGGGGGGACCGAACAGCTGGCCTATTTCCGCCCGGGCCAGTATCTGAGCCTGGAATTCGCCATAGATGGCTCAACAGTGACCAGGCCCTATTCAATCGCTTCTTCGCCGCAGGATTCCCTGCAGGGTTATTATGAAATCACAGTTAAAAAAGATGATGGTGGTTACATATCAAATTATATACACGAACATTGGTCTGCAGGTTCTGCTGTAAAGGCCAGTGGGCCCCAGGGGCATTTTTATCATGATAACCTGAGGGATAAAAACAACCTGGTTGCCATTGCCGGGGGTTGTGGCGTTACCCCATTCAGGTCTATGGCCAGGAGTATTGTCGAAGGCAATTTGCCTGTTAACCTAACCCTTTTCTACGGCAGCAATAAAAAACAGGATATCATTTACCTGGAAGAGATGGAGCAGCTGGCTGCCTCATCAAACGGTGCGGTCAAAATAGTGCATATTCTTGCCGAGGAAGAGGCGGAAGGGTTTGAGCATGGCTTTATTTCGGCTGCTTTGCTCAGGAAGTATGTTAATGTAGATGATTGCTCTTTCTTTATCTGCGGACCCCAGGCCATGTATGAACACCTCAGCACCGAGATTGCCGGGCTGAAGATCAGAAATAAATTTATCAGGAGGGAGCTGTTCGGAGAAATCAAGAACATTAAAGCTGTCAAAGGTTACCCCGCCGGGGCAGTATCAGAAAATTATTCTGTTAAGGTTCATATCGGCAGCCAGGTAAAAGTAATTGATGCTGATCCATCCGAGTCGCTGCTGGTAGCCCTGGAAAGAGCCGGTCTCTGCCCTCCTTCCGCCTGTAGGAGCGGTTCCTGCGGGGTATGCCGTTCTCTGCTGATCTCGGGTGATCTGTTTATTCCTGAAGATGTAGATGAAAGAAGAGCGGCGGATAAAAAGTTCGGGTTTATTCATCCCTGTGTATCTTATCCTCTTGGCGACCTTGAAATAATTATACCCAGAAAAAAGACAGGTTAATTGTTATTTACAATTGAAGCTGATAGAAGAAGAAGCAGTAGTAACCCTACTGCTTCTTCAGATTGCGGTTTAAATGTGCTGTTATTTCTGATAAGCTGTTTATAATAAAATTTACTAATTAGCTGACATAATTAAATAATGCGGAGGTTAAAGTGTATGGAAGCCGGTTTTTCAAAAATTAAAGCAGAAGGCCTTAAAGAGCTTTTTGTTAAAGATATAGAGGCAAAAATAATATCGGGTCAGTTAAGCCCGGGGGAGAAGCTGCCTGCAGAGCGAGAACTGGCAGCAATGACCGGGGTTAGCAGAAGTATAGTTAATTCAGGTATCCTTGAACTGGCTTCAAAAGGTTTTGTCAGGGTTATTCCGAGAAGAGGTACCATAGTAAAGGATTATAAGAATGAAGGAACGTCTTCAATACTTTCTTCAATCATGAACTATCATCAAGGAAAACTAAACCTCAGACTTTTCAATAACATGATGGATACCCGGTTGCTGATCGAGGTGGAATGCGCCGGGCTTGCTGCGATAAACAGGACTGAAGAAGACCTGATAATTCTCGGGAGCTTAATAAAAAATGCTAAAGGAGAAAATGGAATCGAAAGCAGGGTTGATTGCAACTATAATTTTCATCACCGCATTACCATTGCTTCCGGCAACATGGTTTACGCCATGATATTTAAATCATTTGAGCCGGCATGCAAAAATCTGATCCGCTATTATTTTCAGACAGGTGATTACCTGGAGCAATCATTGGCGTCCCATTTAACCCTGCTTGAAGCGCTCACGAAACAAAATGAAGAAAAAGCCAGGCAAACTATGGAACAAATATTACTGGAAGGCAGGGACAAGCTGGCCAGGGTTGCCGTAACAGAATAGACCTAAGCTGCCTGGAATGGAGTAAAAAAGTTTTAAATAATTGCTATTGAACGTCTGGGAACCGGGGGATAACGATGGAACCTGTATTAAAGGTAATAGATCTGGCTAAAAGTTTTGGTGCGAAAACTGCTGTTGACGGAATTAATTTTTCCGTAACACGTGGTGAAGTAATGGGTTTATTGGGCCCTAACGGGGCTGGTAAAACTACTGCAATTAGGATGATAATGGGCATTCTGCCGGCCGATCGGGGTGAGGTAATCTTCAACCTGGATGGTTATAGCGGTAAAATTGACAAAACTGCTGTCGGTTATCTGCCCGAAGAAAGAGGATTATATGATGATGCAAAGGTTTTGGATAACCTGGTTTATCTTTCGGGTTTAAAAGGAATACCGCGGACTGAAGCCGTAAAAGAAGGAATGCTCTGGTTGGAAAGGCTGGATCTGGCCGATTATGCTGCACAAAAACTCGAGAAATTATCAAAGGGTATGCAGCAAAAGGTTCAGTTTATTGCTTCTATATTGCATGAGCCCCGCCTGGTGTTCTTCGATGAACCTTTTTCCGGTCTCGATCCAGTTAACCAGGATTTCATAAAAGATATTATCCATGAGTTGCAGTCAAAGGGTATAACAATATTGCTTTCTGCGCACCAGATGAACCTGGTTGAAGAACTGTGCGATAATATTTTCCTGATTAACCACGGACGTGAGATTCTTTCCGGCAGCCTGCGCGAAATAAAACAGAGCTACAGGGAAGATTTAATTGAACTGCGCTTTAACCCCGGTGGAGATAGCACATTTACAACCAAAATCCCGGGCATGCGTATAGTTAAAGAACAGCCCGGGTACCTTTCCCTGCGTTATGGAGGCACCTTGAGCAAGAGGGAATTGCTGCAGCAGATCAGCAGCAGTATTGAAATTGAAGAAATATCGGTAGAAAAGCCCCCCTTGCATGAAATATTTATTGAAACGGTAAAGAAAAGGGGTGATGCTGATGAATAGAAAGAACACCATGAAAGTGGCAAGCTGGGAATTTATAAAAAACCTGAAAAGCCCAACATTCCTGATTCTTACCTTCATCTTCCCCCTGATCATGCTGGTTGCAGGTGGAATAGGAGCTATTGCCGGCATTACTTCTTCCCTTGAAGAACAAACGGTCGCGGTAATTGATGAGACGGGGCAACTTTTTGATATATTGGAGGATAACCTTGATTCCACGCCGGTCGAGGTGGTCCTTATTTCAGACGGACAGCAGGAACAGGCCAGGGAGGATGTAGAAGAAGGCCTTTATAACGGCCTGCTTCACCTGACCGAAGATAATCTGACTGCTGGTTCAGTCAGCTATTATGTTAAAGATAGCCGAGACCAGAATACGGGCCATTTGTCAGGTGCTCTCCGTTCCGCAGTAACAACTTACCGCCTGGAATCCCTGGGTCTTTCCGGGGAAGATATAGAACAGGCGACAGCAACAGTAAGTCTGCAGACACTATCCTTTGCTGGCGAAGAGGCCTCGCTGGCTGCCCTTTTTTTGCCTCTCGCCATTGGAATGCTCCTGATATTTTCGGTAATGTTTTCCGGCCAGGTTTTAATGTATGGTGTAATCAAGGAAAAGCGCAACCGCATAGTTGAAATTTTGCTTTCCTCCATTACTTCACTGGAACTGCTGATGGGTAAATTAATCGGATTTGCCGCACTCGGGCTGCTCCAGATTTTGATCTGGTTAACAGTGGCTCTTTTGGTGGCGGGAAGCTTTTTTGACCTGCGCCAGGTTTCCCTGTCCATGTCTGATCTGGTTCCTTTGGTGATGTTTTTTATCGGGGGCTACCTGCTGTTTTCCTCGCTTTTTGCTACCATGGGCGCTACCATGAAGGATGCCGAGGGTGGCAGCCAGACCCAGGGCCTGGTTGTGCTGATTCCCATGATTCCATTGTTTGCCTCGGGCGCTATTATAATAACTCCCAACGCTGCCTGGGTTAAGATCTTGAGCTTTATCCCCATATTTACCCCGGTAACCATGTTAATGCGCCTGGCTGCAACAACAGTACCCTGGTGGGAAATCATCTTAACATTCATCATCCTGATTATTGCAGTTATATTTTTTATTATCATTGGTGCGCGAATCTTCAGCAGAAGTATTCTGCAGTATGAAAGAACCCTTTCTTTCAAAGAAATCCGCCGCATGCTTAAAAAATAATAATAAGACAAGGGACGGTTCTCTGTCTTAAGTTGTTCGCATCAGTTCCTGAAAGTTGCATTCTTGCCATATCTGCCGAATCGATTAAGCAATAAATATTATTTTCAGTTCGGTTTTCAATCACTTTGGTGGCGAATTCGTTTTTACCATAAGACAGAGAACCGTCCCCTGTCTTATGGTTTTGCAGGAATCAGCGGTAGAATGGTTGAAATACACTTAGTGCCGGAAAGCGGCAAGGAAGTCAATTGTTTTTAGAACGGGGGACCAAATGACAACAGCTGCTCCTGACAAAAAGAAACTACGTCCGCCGCTTAAATGGGCAGGTGGTAAAAGGTGGCTTGTGGAACGGCTACGCCCGTTATGGATTTCGCACCGGAAGCGCCGCCTTGTTGAGCCCCTGTGTGGAGGGCTGGCAATTACTCTTGGCCTGATTCCGGATAAGGCTTTATTAAATGACAATAATCCACACCTGATCAACTTTTTCAGCTGGGTAAGTGAAGGGTTGATCATCGATTTGCCCATGCGAAATGACAAAGACCTTTATTATAATTACCGTGAACGTTTCAACCGCCTGGTAGACGAAGGCAGAGCCGAAACCAGGGAGGCAGCCATGCTTTTTTATTACCTGAACCGAACTGGCTATAACGGCCTCTGCCGTTTTAATAAAAAGGGTGTTTTCAATGTACCCTTTGGCAGCTATAAAAAAATTAACTACCTCTGCGACTTTACGGGTTATAAAGAGCAATTTGCTAAATGGCAGTTTTCATGCGGCGACTTTGAAGATCTTACGCTTGATACTGAAGACTTTATCTACGCCGATCCGCCGTATGACGTTGATTTTACTCATTATACTGCAGGAGGTTTTAGCTGGCCCGATCAGGTCAGGCTGGCCCACTGGCTGGTGGCCCATCCGGGTCCGGTTCTCCTTTCCAGCCAGGCGACCGAACGTATCATAAAACTTTATAGCAGCTTAAATTTTGAATTGGAGTATCTTGATGCGCCGCGCCTGATCAGTTGCAGTGGGGATCGGTCATCAGCCAGGGAAATATTAGCCTTCAGGGGTTTATATTGAGCATTAAAATAATTTACGGGGATATTATACTTTAAATATTCTACCGGACAATATTTGTCTTTTTCATTGAAACCATGTATGTTGTGATGTATGCCCAAATGCTGCACTCTCCTCCCTTCTCCATTTATATAAGACGCTAACAAGAAGAACAACCCTGCAGAAATAATATTTTGTTATCATCTGCGCTTTATGCAATAATAAAGGGCATACATCTTTTTGCAGGGGTAAGGAGTGGATTTAAATGCTTGAGCTTAATGAAGTACATGATCGGGCCAGAAATGTTCTCAAAGGTATTTGCAGGGTTTGTCCAGTCTGCGATGGCAGATCCTGCCCAAGTGGTGTTCCCGGTATGGGTGGCAGGGGAAGCGGTAGCGCTTTCCGCAACAACAGGGCCGCTTTTGATCGCGTGCTGCTTAACCTGCGAACAATGCACAATGCAGTTGATCCCGAAACCAGTTATGATTTTTATGGAGTAAACCTGCAGCTTCCTGTAATGGGAGCGCCGATGTGTGAAACAACTTACAATTACCTGTCCCGGGTAGACGATTATGCTTTTATCCAAAGCCAGGTCCTGGGGGCTGAAAAAGCTGGTACCATTGCTTTTACCGGTGATTCACCCGATCCATCCCTGTATAAAATGGGATTAAGATCAATACAGGAACATGCAGCAGGAAAAGGCATTCCCATAATTAAACCACGCCTGCCCGAAGAAATAATCAGGCACATCAGGATGGCTGAAGAAATTGGGGTAACGGCAGTCGGGATTGATATTGACGCGGCAGCCTTTGTTACTTTTGCCCGGGCAAACCGGCCTGTTGGACCTCTCTCTGACAGTAAACTGCGCCAAATAGTCAAGTGTACTAATCTCCCGGTAATTCTCAAGGGCATAATGACAGCAGATGAGGCAGTGAAGGCGGTTTATAGCGGGGCATCAGCGATTGTGGTATCAAATCATGGTGGCAGGGCACTGGACCACACTCCCGGTACAGCCGAAGTTTTACCTGAGATTGTATCTGCCGTTAAGGGTGAGATCAGGGTTTTAATCGATGGGGGAATCAGGTCTGGTGAAGATATTCTTAAAGCCCTGGCACTTGGAGCCGAAGCAGTATTAATCGGACGTCCGGTAGCAATTGCCGCTATTGGTGCGGAAGATGAAGGTGTTCACCTCTTGTTCGAACAGTATAAAAAGGAACTGAAACATGCCATGCTCTTAACCGGTTGCAGAAACCTGGCTTCAATAGGGCCACAGGTAATCAGATATTAACCCTCAGCCTTGTGAAAAAAGCAGCTATTTCACAATTTCCCTTAATTGACTAACATTATTACCATATTTTTGTGCTACTGTTATTTTGCGTGAACTAGCAAAGAAGGTGAAATTAATTAAAATACTTGGTTTTAAGCTTTTCAGGGTTATGAACAGCCTGCTGGGGCTGGCCCTGGGAATATCCCTTTTTTATCAGCTGGCACCATTTATTAACCGGTTTGTTGATATTCCGGCTGGGTATATCTCACCGATCAGCATCGGCTATTATCTGTTTGGCGGCCTGTTTTCTGGATTGATCTTTTTTTTGCTGGCACCGCTTTTTTTTCGTTTTATTAAAAAAACAGTAGAGCGGACTGAAAATAAATTGATCAATGTATCTACCGGTGATCTGGTTCTTGTTGCCATGGCCTTTACAGTTACCCTGGTGATTGCTTTACTCGTGAGCTATTTTTTGCATCGCATCCCGGTGGTTGGAGTTTTATTAGCGCCACTGGTGTCGTTGTTTGTTGTTTTCACCGGGGTTAAGTTTGCCTGGGCGAGAAGAAATGATTTTTCTTTTCTGTCCTCATTGTTTAAACGGGGTAGTTCTGAGCATGAAAACAACGGTGAAACATATAAGATTCTTGATACTAGCACTATTATTGATGGACGTATAGTTGACATCTGCAAATCGGGCTTCCTGGAAGGAGTAATTGTCGTAGCCGGATTTGTGCTGGCAGAGCTGCAGCATATAGCAGATTCGTCCGATTTGCTAAAACGAAATCGCGGCCGTCGCGGCCTGGACGTTCTCAATACCATCCAGAAAGATTTAATTATACCGGTAAAGATTGATGAAACTGATTATGATGATCTGAACGGTGTTGACAATAAGCTGATCAGGCTTGCGAAAGAACTCAGAGGCAAGATTATAACTAATGATAATAACCTATACAAGGTTTGCCGGCTTCAGGATGTTGCTGTTTTAAGTATCGGTGATTTAGCCCATGCAGTTAAACCCCTGGTGGCAACGGGTGAGGAAATGCTGGTCCAGGTGGTTAAAGAAGGCAAAGAAACAGGCCAGGGGTTGGCATACCTTGATGATGGAACAATGATAGTTGTAGAAAACGGGCGTAGCTTAATAGGTGATACTATTAGCGTAGTTGTCACCACTATTTTGCAGACTTCATCCGGGAGAATGATTTTCGCCAGGCCTGCAGAAACACCAGAAGAGATAGCAACCTAAGGAGATAAATATGCTGTCCAAGTTCAGTGTTAACAGACCCTATACAGTATTTGTTGCCGTTGTCCTGGTCCTGGTGCTTGGTGTTATATCTTTTACCGGGATGACAGTTGATCTTTTTCCCAGTATTGAACTGCCCATGGTCGTTGCCATCACTACATATCCAGGTGCCAGTCCGGAGTTGGTTGAGCTAGAAGTGACCAGGCCCCTGGAATCAGCCCTTGGTTCAACAAATGGTTTAAAGGAGATCAGCTCAGTATCCAGTGAAAATTATAGCCTGATCATAATCGAGTTTGAGCAAAATATTAATATGGACAGCGCCATGATTGATTTGTCCGGTAGTATTGATATGGTTTACGGCCAGCTAAACAGCGAAATTGACAGGCCTATGCTAATGAGAATTAACCCCGACCTGATGCCAATTATTGTTGCAACAGTAGATATGGAAGGTAAAGATCTGGGTGAAATATCTGCTCTTGTTGATGATACCCTCTTGCCCCGGTTCGAACGAGTAAACGGCGTCGCTTCAGTATCTGCCTCCGGATTGCTCGAAGAAGAGGTTCGTATATATCTGAACCAGGCTAAAATAGCTGAGCTGAACGAGATTGTCAGAGATGACGTCACCCGGGCTTTTGATGATGCTGAAGCTTCATTGGAAGAAGCTCAGCGTGAGCTAGCGGCTGCCCGGTCCAGTCTTAACCGGGAACAGCAGACTCAACAGACCAGCCTGGCTCAGGCCAGTGCCGAACTGGACAGCATGGTAGCCCAGTTAAATGCCCTGATTGCCGAAGAAACAGTTTTGAGAGCACAGCAGGCCGCTTTTCAACAGGAACAACAGATTCTATCCCAGCTGGTATCGCTTGATACTTTTTTTGATGAAGAGTTTCCGGTTGGTTTTACTTCTCTTAATCCCGAAGAGTTCCAGGAAATGATTCAGGATCTACCTGTTTCCCTTCCCGCCCAGCTCGAAGACCTTTCGCCCGAGGAAATGGCTGAAGTGAGGGAAATGGCCATGGCTGCCGTTGCCCGGACCCTGGCGGTGGAAGCAGAACTACAGAACATAGCTGTCAGGTTGATGACAATTGAAGCCATGCTCCCGGAACTTGAGAAAGGGCTTGCCGAAGCTACAGGAGGCTACGCACAGGTTGAATCGGGCAAAATGATGCTTGCTATCGAGCTGGCAAAGGCCGGAATGCAGCTTGAGAGCGGTCAGGCCGAGATTGAAAAAGGATTGGAAGAAATTGATCAGGCCCGCGAAGATGCCCTGGAGAGTGCTGATGTAAATAACATGATAACGCCGGAGATGGTAGGCAATATAATAATGGCACAGAACTTTGCCATGCCGGCAGGCTACATGGGAGAAGAAGAACAAGTAGTTAAAGTAAGCGGCCAGTTTAATTCAATTAATGCCCTGGAGAATTCAGTCATTTTTACCCTTGACAGCACCGGTGATATCCTGGTGTCAGATGTTGCCGATGTTAAACTGGTTAGTAATGCCGGGAACAGTTATGCAAAAGTTAATGGCAATGATGCTGTTGTCCTTTCTTTCCAGAAGCAGAGCACCGCTTCTACTACCGATGTAACAAAAAATATTATTACTGCCGGAGAATCCATGTCCCGGGAGTATGAAGGTCTTCGAGTCACAGCCCTAATGGATCAGGGTGAAAATATAAATGTGATTATTGACAGTGTGTGGCAGAACCTGTTGATCGGTGGGGTTATGGCTATATTGATCCTGATGTTTTTTCTCAAGGATTACCGCCCCACCTTGATTATCGCCCTCAGTATCCCGATCAGCCTGATGTTTGCCATTACACTAATGTATTTCAGCAATGTTTCTTTAAATATTATTTCACTTTCAGGGCTGGCCCTGGGTGTGGGGATGCTGGTAGATAACAGTGTCGTTGTTATGGAAAATATTTATAGAATGAAAAATAACGGAGAAACTGCCTACATGGCGGCGATAAAGGGATCAAAACAGGTAGGGGGAGCGCTTTTTGCCGCTACCCTTACTACAGTTTCTGTTTTTCTGCCCATAGTATTTACACAGGGCCTGACCCGTCAGCTGTTCACCGATATGGGCCTCACTATTGCTTACAGTCTGCTGGCCAGCTTGTTTGTTGCCTTAACCCTTGTTCCAACCCTGGCTTCGACCATGCTTACCGGTAATAATACTGAAAAGCAGGGCTGGTTCACCCGTCTGACCAAGGCTTATGGCCGCCTGCTTTATTATACCCTGAAGCATAAAATCCTGGTTTTGATTTTGGCAATAGCCCTTCTTGGCCTGAGCATTTATGGAATAACTGTTATCGGGCTGAGCTTCATGCCCGAAATGGAATCGGCCCAGATGAGCGCTACCCTGGAAATGCCCCCCGATACGGAAAAACAGGACCTCTATACTGTCGGAGACCAGATTATGGAGAAAATGCTTGAAATTGATGAAATATCCAGTGTGGGTGTAATGGGGGGGGATTCTTCCGGTATGTTGGGTTTTTCCGGTGGTGATCTCACCTTCTATATTCTGCTGCAGGAAGAAAGAACCATGTCGAATGCCGAAGTAGCAGAAGAAATATACCGGTTGACGGGCGATATGACTAAGGTTGAACTGAACGTTTCTACTTCAGATATGGATATGTCCATGCTTGGGGGAAGCGGAATTCAACTGGTTGTTAAAGGAAATTCGCTCGATCAGCTTTATGAAACATCTGCTGAGTTAACTGAAATAATCGCTGCAGTGGAAGGGATTGCCGCAGTGTCGAGTGGGGTGGAAGAAGGGGGAACAGAAACCAGGATTGAAGTTGACAAGGATGCTGCCATGCGTGAGGGATTAACTGTTGTCCAGGTGTTTCAGGAGGTAGCGTCGGCCCTCTCCCTGGAAACCCGTTCAACCACCTTAAGAGCTGATAACGGTGATTATCCGGTTATTGTCGTAAGCCCTGAGGAAGAAAAAATTAACCGGACCGACTTAAATAGCTTTGCAATTAAAGTTACAGGGCGGGACGGAACTGAAAATGAAGTTATGTTAGGTGATATAGCAATTATCAGTGAAGGTTACAGCCCTTCTTCAATCAGCCGGGAAAACCAGTCGCGCTATATAACCCTCAGTGCAGAACTTGAGAGTGGCTACAATGTGGGGCTGATCAGCCGCGATATTGAAAGCGCGATAGCCGGTTATACCGCTCCCGGCGATATCAGCGTTGAAATGGCTGGAGAAACTGAGTTGATCCAGGGGGCTATAAGTGATATGACCCTGATGATCGTTCTTGCAATAATTTTTATCTATTTAATTATGGTAGCCCAGTTCCAGAGCCTGCGCTCTCCGTTTATAATTATATTTACCATGCCCCTGGCATTTACCGGAGGCTTACTTTTACTCTGGGCCACGGGCATAGAGTTGTCATTGCCGGCCATGTTAGGATTCCTTGTCCTGGCTGGAATTGTTGTAAACAATGGGATTGTTTTTGTTGATTATGTTAATAAACTGCAGGGAGCCGGAAAATCGAGGGAACGGGCCTTGGTTGAAGCCGGAATGACCAGATTAAGGCCAATCCTGATGACTACCATAACTACTGTTCTGGCTATGGCCCCCATTGCCCTCGGCCTTGGCAGCGGTTCTGAAGCAACGCAGCCTATGGCAGTTGTAGCGGTGGGTGGTTTAACTTATGCAACTCTTCTAACCATACTGGTGGTACCGGTAATTTATGACCTGGCAAATCGCAAAACGCCGGCTATAAAGGCACGGAAAGCCTGATCTTTTTAAGAAGCATTAAAGCCGGAAAGCAACCGGAGGATGAAAATGTCATACCAAATTTATTTAGTTGAAGATGAACCCAATTTAAATCGTCTCCTGACTTCTTACCTGCAAAAGGAAGGGTGGACAGTTTATCCTTTTCACACCGGTGAAGAGGCACGTCAGGCAATGAATGTAAAACCGCATTTGTGGATTCTCGATATAATGCTGCCTGACAGTAATGGGTACGAGTTGATTGATGAAATAAAAAATAAAACACCGCAGGTCCCTGTCATCTTTATATCAGCGCGTGATTCTGATCTTGATCGGATTATTGGGCTGGAAAAGGGCAGTGACGATTACCTGCCTAAACCTTTTTTGCCTCGTGAGCTGATTATTCGTGTAAGTAAACTGCTGGAACGGGTTTATGGAAGCCAGGACGCAGTCGATAGTGACAAGAACATTTTTGAAGAAGGCTCATACAGAATCAATTCCCGGAAAAGGTCTGTCACAGAGGACGGTACAAGGGTTGATCTGACCTCAAAAGAATTTGATCTTATACTCCTGTTTGTTGAAAACCCGGGAAGTGCTCTTTCCCGGGAGCAAATCCTAACCCATATCTGGGGGAATGTTTACTACGGCAGTGATCGTGTAGTAGATGACCTGGTCAGGCGTCTGCGTAAAAAAATGCCCCACCTGGACATTGAAACAATATATGGCTATGGATACAGGATGGTGTCGGGGGCATGCTAAAGCATAAACCTCTTTCCATACAAATCTGGCTGATATTCGGGTTTACAATGGTTCTTTCAATTTTTTTAATGCTGCTGGTGCCATGGTTTCTTGCTTACTTTTTTTCCCCCGGTGCTCATGCTTTTATTGATCAGGCCCAGGAAAACATCCTGGAAGATTATGAACACGAGCAAGTTTCCCTTGAAGAATTACCTTATGCCGAATCAACTGTTAACAGGTATTTCCCTTCAACTTTATACCATATGGTAATATACCATGATGGAACTGTCGTTACCTCAAACCTCTTTCCGGCCAACCTTATGGAAGAAATCAAAGAAGAAATATCTATTCTGGAAGAGACCGGTGTCAACCTGGTTAAGGGTAGTGTCGGTGAAGCCAACATATACTATGTCGCGCGCACGATAAATGACACCGATAACCAGGCCTACCTGGTTACATACATGTGGGATATCTACCAGGATGAAGTATTTCAGGGTATCTTTTACCGTTTGATAGGTATGATAGGGCTTATCCTGCTTCTCTGTCTCTTTCCGGCACTATTACTGGCCCGTTACATATCCAAGCCCCTGGTTAAACTGGAAAGCCATGTCAGGTCAATTGCCGAGAGAGACTGGCATCATTCTATTAAGGTGAACCGGGGTGATGAAATCGGCAGCCTGGCTGTTTCCATTGAAAAAATGCGCCAGAGGCTTATTCAGCAAGACCAGGCGCAGCAGTCATTTTTACAGAACATATCTCATGAATTAAAAACCCCGGTGATGGTAATACGCAGTTATACCCAGTCTATATCTGACGGAATATTCCCCCAGGGAAATCTGGCCAGCACAGTAAAGGTAATTGACGAAGAATCAGAACGTTTGGAAAGAAGGATTCAGGATCTTCTCTATCTGACTAAGATTGATTATTTATCGACGCATGAACCGGCAAATAAAAAGACAGAATTGTCTGCTGTGCTGGAGGATGTGGTCAGGAGATTGCGACGTCGCCGCAGCGAGCTAAACTGGTCAATTACTTTGTCTCCTCATGAAGTGTACGGTTCTGCTGAACAGTGGACTGTGGTGTTTGAGAATTTACTTGATAATCAGATTCGCTATGCTGATCAACAGATAGAAGTTGAGCTGGCTGAAGGAAGTAATAAAGATGGAGAAAAAACGGCAGTAATCAGGCTCTGGAACGATGGGCCGCCCATTGACGATAAAGTGAAGAGCAGGCTTTTTCAGCAGTTTAGTCGTGGTCCGGGAGGGCAATTTGGGCTCGGGCTGTCAATTGTTCAACGCTTGGTCTGGCTATATAAAGGTCGTGTATGGGCGGTCAATGAAGGTGGAGGGGCAGCTTTTTACGTGGAAATACCCCTTCATGTTGAGCCCCAGAGCTAACAGCTAAGGGCTGTCTTAAAGTGGTCGATCAAAAAATAATCAGGGGATAATTATAATTACACCAGGGTGTGGGTTTTTCTATGTTTTTATATGAAGAACCTGCATTTTTTTATTGACCCGCTAAAGAAATGGTATTATAATATAATTAAATAAACGTTTAGTCAAAAAGGCGGGATCAGCTTGCCAAATCGGATTAAAGATGAAGCTAAAGATCGCATATTAAGTGCATCAATAACTTTATTCTCTGAAAAGGGCTTTGATGGAACCCGTGTTAATGAAATAGCACAAGAGGCAGAGGTAAATAAGGCGCTTATATACTATTACTTTAAAAACAAGGAAGATATACTTGATCATTTAATTGAGAATCTCTTTACCGAGTTAACCGGGCTATCCCTTCAGTTTATTGGCGATAATGTGGTCAGAATGATTAAAGACAGCGAACTGGACATCAAGGCTGACCGGTTTCATTTCAGTAATAAACAGGCGCTGGGAAAGTTCTTGGAACAGACAGATATATATATTGAAAGACTTATAGATTACGCTATTGAAAGACGGCACATCCTGAGGATTCTCTTACTTGAATCACTAAAGAAACGTAAACACCAGAATGGTTTGTTCCGCTTCATGGAGATGACATACAACAGCGACTCCAACCCTCTCTATAAAACAATAAAAGAAGCTGACAGTGATTATAATGTTCCGGACAGTACTCCCCTGGTAAAATTTTTCTTTGGCCTGGTGCCGATCATAAATTTTGCCGCCTATTATGACGACTGGCTTAAAACAGATTTGGAAATTGATGAAAAGAGGCTGCGCGGCACATTTGCCGGTATATACCGGTTTATGATTAAAGGGTTTGTTTCAGATACTGACATCTTGATCAATGGTATGCTGGATGGCTGCCTTGATTAGCTGTTCAAGGGTTAAAAGTGCTGAGAAGGGGAACAAAAAAATTTGGGACAATTTAACCGTTTGGTTAATAAGTGAATATTCAGTTATTCCGGTCCATGCTCTTTTCTTTGTAGTTTAAACTATTGTTGTTTCGGCGAAAGAGGGTGGTTGAATTGTTGGCCGGCGAGCATGTTTGAAAGGTGCTTAATGAATTTGCCCGGGAGGTATTTAAAAAGTTGTTGCTTGTAAGGAGGTATTAAAATGTCTTTCGAATCAGTTAAAAAAATTGCAGCCGAGTTTGCCATTGACAGAGTTGTAAACTATGTTTCTCAAAACCCGGCTCAGAATATAATGACCCTGATGGATTTCGCCGGGCGGGTAGCTAATCAACCTGATCAAAAAGAAAACATCAATAAGCTCAAAGAGCATTTTAAGCATAATCCGCTTATATTTGAGCAGGCCAGGCGAGTGGTGAAAAACCCCAAAATGCTTAAAAAACTAATGATTAATTGGGTGGCAAACAATGAACTGGCTGGTAGAAGTATTCGAGAAGAACATGCCAGGAAACTTGGCGTGTCTGTGCCAAGCCTGATCCTGATAGACCCAACATCAGCATGCAACCTGCGTTGTGAGGGCTGCTGGGCGGGAGAATATAAAAAAACAGACAGCCTGGATCCTGAACTGCTTGACCGTATTTTCCGTGAAGCCAGGGAACTTGGTATATTCTGGATAGTTTTATCCGGAGGAGAACCTTTTGCTTATAAGCCCCTGCTGGATGTTGTTGCAGATCATCCTGATCTAGTCTTTATGGCTTACACCAACGGGACCCTTATTGATGAAAAAACTGCCGACCGCCTTGCCGATCTGGCCAATTTATCTCCAGCCTTTAGTCTCGAGGGTTGGCGCGAACAGACTGATGCGCGACGCGGGGACGGTGTTTTTGATAAAGTGATGCGATCAATGGACTTACTCAGTGAACGCGGAGTTTTCTTCGGCGTGTCGGTAACAGCCACCAGGGATAATGTTGACACTCTTTTTAGTGATGATTATATTGACTTTCTGGTTGATAAGGGAGCTGTTTACGAGTGGTGTTTTCATTACATTCCCATTGGCCGTAATCCTAATACGAATCTAATGTTAACGCCTGATCAGCGGGCTTGGTTAGCCAACAGGGTTCCTGAACTTCGCCGGGAAAAACCGATCATGATAGCTGATTTTTGGAATGATGGTGAAGCTACCCGTGGTTGCATTGCCGGTGGAAGAATGTATTTTCATATCAATGCCCAGGGCGATGTTGAACCTTGTGCCTTTGCCCACTTCGCAGCCGATAACATAAAAGATAAAAGCTTGAAAGATGTACTCCAGAATCCGCTTTTTAAATCATTTCAAAAACGTCAGCCTTTTAATGATAATCATCTGGCACCATGCCCGATCATTGACAATCCCCAGGCCTTGCGTGATATTGTAATTGAGAGTAAGGCCAGGGCTACCCACCAGGGTGCTGCTGAAGTGCTGGAAGGGCCTGTAGCTGTTCACTTGGATCAGATTTCATTGCAGTGGAAAGAAAAAGCCGATAAAATTAAGGCCGCCAGAGAACAGGCAAAAGAACCTGCACATGCCTGATTTTGAAAGCTGAATAAAGGAGGCGGATTTGTTATCTGCCTCCTTTTATTATTTCCGTATCCATATTCTAAAAAATTGATTGTTTGGATAACCGGTAAAATAAGCATACCTCAATGCCTTATTCCGCTGACAAGTTTTATGATGAAATATTTCGCAGTGTCGAAAAGGGGAGAAATTAATTACTAAAATATGTAAAGGTATAAAAGGGGACATGTCGAATTAAACTATAACCAATAACCGATATGGAGGCATGAGTATGAAAACTGCTTTAATGGCCGGCAGTAGGAAAAAGCGTTTACACTTATTAACGACGGCGGTATTTTTTGTTGCAGCAACACTGATTCTTGTTTCGCCTGTTATGGCGGCTCTGCATGGTGATGTCAATAGTGACGGCAGTATTGATGTTCAGGATGTAGCCCTGACCATGCGTCACGCCCTGGGCCTTGAAACACTGAACGACCTGCAGGGTTTTCTTGCTGATGTAAATGGTGACGGAATCGTCAATGTGCAGGATGTAAGCCAGGTTATGCAGAAATCGCTTGGTTTAATTGACAGTTTTACAGATGCTCCGATTCCGGAAACTGACCTTGTTGATGATTTCATTTCGGCCCCTGGACTTTCTCCCGGAACAAAGATGATTGTGGTGACTCTTGCTGTTGAAAACCAGGAGCAATACAGGGTTTTTATCGGTTCAAAAACCCTATATTACAGTGAATCAGTTGAAGGTTTCCTGGGCGAAGTTCCGGAAGACGATGCCCTGATTGAAAATGTAATTGTCTACAAAAAGTAGAACAGGAGAACAAACGATATGTTCCAACCTGGTGATCCTGCTGAGGTAATTGAGAGATGCCACGGCTTTAAAGGTGAGTTGCAGCTGCAGCGACGCGGGCGGGAATATGAAATTATTTATAACGGAGTCTTTATTATGGCTACCTATAACGGTGCTTCGGAGAAAGCAGCTGTCAGGGATGCTCTGCAAAAGGCGGCTACCTCATGTGCCACTCCCTTAAAAGTATTGATCGGAGGGCTGGGGGTTGGGTTCAGCCTCAGGGAGGCTCTTGACTATCCGGCGGTTTCGGATGTAACGGTGGTTGAACTGGAGCCTGCGGTCATAAAATGGAACCACAATGTACTGGCCGAAGTAAATGGTAATGCCCTGGCCGATCCAAGAACCTTAATCCTTAACGATGATTTTCGGAAGGTTCTTCGGAACAAGGGAGGGCATCATTCCGGTAACCTATCCGGAAAGTTTCATGTAGTTATGGTCGACACTGATAACGGCAGCAGTTGGCTCAGCCTGCCTGATAATGCTGAGATCTACAGCGAGGATGGCCTTAGCTTGACCCTTAAGCGTCTTTATCCCGGAGGAGCCGCCTGTTTCTGGGCTGCCCGGCGGGAAGAAGAATTCGAAGAGAGGTTGAAGAAATATTTTCACCGGGTTCAGTTTCGCACTGTGCCGGAGAAGACCGGCCACGACGGCTGTTATTATCTAGCGCAGAAAGCACTTTGACAGGGTTAATTATTCAAAAAAACTGTAATTAATATACCCGGCGGGTTAGTAACTGTTACTTCTCGCCGGGTTATAATTTTTTTAGCATTAGATAATCTGTTTCCTGCTCCTCAAACACAGTAAAACCAAGTCTTTTATATAAGTTAAAAGCCCGGTTCAGTTTGTCTACACTAAGAGAAATGTTTTTGTAACCCCTATGCTTAAGTTCATCAAAGAGTGCTGTCATGAGGCCCGTGCCTATGCCCTGTCCGCGGTAAAGTTCATTAACGGCAAAACATAGTTCCGGAGTGTCGGCATCTATAAAACCATATGCCCCCTTTTCAGCACTCTCAAACTGCCTGGTCCAGGCAGCGCCTGCCTCAAGGCCATTTACTTCGGCAATAAAACCGGCGTCGGTATCTTTCATCCAATCGTCAAGGTAGATATGTAAATCCGGTTCGTCAACAATGGAAAAGGGAGGCCTTTCCTGACCCTCGGGAATGAACATGGCCTGGTAAAGCATTTCCCTTAAAAAGGGATAATCTTCTGCTTTTGCTTTCCTGACATTGAATAGTATCTTTTTCATTTAGTTCACCTGGTTGGTTAATATGTAGAATGGTTACTTTTATTATGCACAAGAGCATGTAACCATTTCTTTTAATAGCACACTATAAAAGTATAACTCCGGGAAGTTTACGTCAAGGGAAAATTTTTTTGAAAAACACTTGACAACAATATAAACACGTTTATAATAATAAGTAGTTTATAGTATAAACCAGATTGGTGGGAGGTTTTTGTTATGGAAAACCAGTTCGACGGGCAGGGAAACGACCTGAAACAGCTTTATGAAGATGTTGCCTACATCAAAAAAGCAGTATCTAAAAAAAGCAACATACTTAATTTCATGGAGATCAGCCAGGCCCTGCGGTTTGTGGCTCTTATATCGGGCTTACTGATTATTGTAACGGCAACAATTCTGTATTTTCTCATTCAGCAGTATGGTTCTTTTGCAATGTTTCCCGATCGGATCAGGTTTTTTTTCTATCTATACCTTGTCCTGGCAGTTGCATTCATTGCCGTGATCAAGTTGCGTAATTTCTTAAATAAAGCCAGGGAAATAAACAGCCGCATTACTTTAGGCGAACTCTTTGAAGAAGTTTATACAGTCCGGTTCATTGAAATCATAATACCTTTCCTGGTTGTCTTAATCGCAGTACCTGTGTATTTCAATTCCATGGGGCTGAATCAGCTTATCTTGCCTTTCACAGCCCTGCTTTTCGGGTTACTCTGTTTTGCAATTTCCGGTCTTCTTCAACTTAGAATAGCGCTTTTTCTCGCCGGTTGGCTGGTTTTATGCGGGCTGTTCTTTCTATTCGCGGGTCGGGGGACAGACCAGTTGATCCAGCTAATAGTTAGTTTTGGTTGCGGCCTTTTGATCATGGGATTATCAGGCTATATCGGTTTGCCGAAAAAGGAGTAATTACATGACCGATAAAAAAATGCCCAGACCGGAAATAGATAAAATAATCCATGAGCGAAGTCGCCTGCTTGTATTAAGCTACCTTGCAGCAGGGGATGCAGCAGTTGTTTCCTTTACAGAGCTGAAGGATAAGCTTGAGTTAACTGCCGGCAATCTATCGGTGCAGTTGCGCAATCTGGAGGATGCCGGTTATATAAAAATCAATAAACGTATCGCAGGCCGTAAGCCGGTTACCGATATTGCCTTAACTGCTTCCGGTATGAAAGCATTAACCGGTTACCTTGATGAAATGGAGACCCTGATCAACCGGGTTCGGAATGTTAGTGATAAAGGTGGGAGAGATTGAAATGATAGAAGTTAGGAACCTCAGTCACGATTACAGCGGCAAAGGGAATTACGCGGTTAAAAAAATATCCTTTCAGATTGACCGCGGTGAAATATTTGGTTTTCTCGGGCCCAGTGGGGCAGGCAAGAGCACCGTACAGAATATCATGACTGGCCTGTTAAAGCTGCAGGCAGGTGAAGTAACCTATGGAAAAGTGCCGATCGGGAATATGAGAAAACAGTTTTTTAATCGTATCGGTGTTTCGTTTGAGCATCCCAATCTTTATGCTAAACTCAGTGGTTATGAAAATCTACGCTATTTTGCAGGCCTTTTTGATGTTCCCACCCGTTCTCCCCTGGAACTTCTTGACCTGGTAGGTCTGCGCGAATCAGCTTATAAAAAAGCGGCTGCTTACTCAAAAGGGATGAAACAGCGCCTGGTGTTTGCCCGGGCCCTGATTAATGATCCCGAAATCCTTTTTCTCGATGAACCAACCGCCAGCCTCGACCCTGTTACAGCGGCAAATGTTAAGGATATTATTCTGGAGAAAAAGAAAAGGGGGGTAACTATATTTCTGACCACCCATAACATGTATACCGCTGAAGAGATCTGCGACCGGGTAGCTTTTCTGAATGACGGTAATATAGTGGCAATGGATACTCCCCGTGATTTGAAACTTCAGTATGGAGAAAAATCGGTTAGGGTTGAATACAGGGAAGATAATAAAGTTAAAACTGATCTATTCTTTCTTTCCAGGGACGAAGACCGTTTAGCATTACAAAATTTGGTTGGCCATAAAGAGATCCAGACCCTGCATTCCCAGGAAGCAAGCCTTGAGCAGATCTTTATTCGCTTAACCGGAAGGGGGCTGCAGGCGTGATCCGGCGCTTTTTTGCTCTCTTTAGCCAGGATTTAGTAATAGCATCCCGCAATGCCTTAATGTGGGTGTTGCTGGGAGCTCTAATCATAATAATATTAACTGTCAGGCTGGTTATACCAGCCGACTTTGAAATGGGTGAAACCCAGTATTTTTATGACAAAAGTGCCCAGGGCTATCTTGAAACTGCTGCCAGACTGGAGGGCTTTGATCAAGAGCGGATTATGGGCAGTTTACCTGAACTGGAGCAGGTTGTTGCGGCAGATCAAAACTCAATCGGGATTATCTTTGAAGATGATGAGGCAGTGCCACGGGTAACAATCATCCATCACGGGGCCATTAGCCTGGAGAACCGTAACCTGATTGCCGCCGCAATAGAGGATTCGCTGAGGCCATATTATGGTTTTTCCGGACAACCCGATTTACAGGTAAGTTATTTAAGACCTGCGGCAGAAAAAGTACCTCAAAACCAGAATGCCGTTCCGCCCCTGCTGGCTTTTGAAGTTATCGTGAACGGGTTTATGATGGTAGCTGTGCTTTTATTCCAGGAAAAAATGGAGGGCACAATCAAGGCCTACCGGGTTAGTCCGGGTGGTCCTTCCATATATGTGATCTCAAAAGCTGCTGTTTTCGCCCTGATCGGAATTTTTTACGGACTGTTGATGGTAATACCGACAATAGGTTTTTCCTTTAACATTTTACTGTTCCTCATCGTGTTATTTTTCGGTTCCCTTATATATACATGGTTGGGGTTGGCCGTTGCCGCTTTTTTCAATAATATCTCTGAATGGCTTTTCATTGGCATAGCATTACTGATGATTAATATGACCCCGGTAATATCGTATGGCTGGCCTTCTTTTGCTCCCCGCTGGCTTACCTATATACCCTCTTACCCAATCATTTTTGGCTTGCGTGAAATATTGTTTCCCTCCGGTCGTTCCCTGGCTGAGTTGTTTATTTTTCTTCCCCTGGCTGCTCTGGTTGCTTACCTGGTTTGTTATCTGGTAGTGAAGAATAAACTAATGAGGGAGGGCAGATAAATGAGACAGATTATTAATATTATGAAACAGGATCTTGCAACAGCTCTGCGCGATAATATTCTTCTTTACATGATTATTGCACCGCTGTTTCTTGCTCTAGTAATTAAAGCCTTCCTGCCCTCAATTGAATCGGCTGGCTTAAACCTTGCCGTTTCGGCAGACCTTGACAGTGAAATAATTGCCGGGTTGAATAATTATGCAGTGGTGGAGCTGCTCGAAGATAACCAGGCTGTCACCGGGCGGGTTGAAATGATCGATGCCGTACCCGGGGTAATAACCGAAAACGGGCAAATAATTCTCCTGCTGGAAGGTAATGAGCCGGAGGATATTATTGATGCTGCCAGGGTGGCGCTCACAGCAGTTATTGAAGGCGAAACCATAATCAGCTTTGAATATAGAAGCCTTGATGAATCGGCCTCACTGATGCGCGAGATTATCACGCTTTCCCTGATGATGTTGGCCCTCTTGTTGGGTGGTGTGGTGTCGGGGTTCAATATCATTGATGAGAAAGACAGTAAAGCGGTAAATGCCCTGGCGGTAACCCCATTAACTCTGTCTCAGTATATAACCGCCAGAACAGTTTTGGCTTTTCTTATCACTGCGATAATTACCTCCGGTACCGCCACAATCCTCTTTGGTCTTGGAATAGACTATTTAAAGCTGGTTGCAGTACTGCTGGCATCGTCGCTGATTATAGCCTTTTTTTGCCTGGTTGTCGGGGGTTTTTCCAATAACCAGGTCAGCGCTATTGCTGTTATAAAAGTCCTGATGCCTGCTTACATGGTTATCCCCATTGCATCACTGTTTGTGTCGGAAAAATGGCAAACAGCATTTTACCTGTTTCCCAACTATTGGCAGTTTCAGATGCTAAGAGGGCTCTTCTTTGGAGAAAATTTGGTTGCGCCTTTTTGGTGGTCACTCTTGCTAACGCTTGTTTTAAGTGCAGTTCTTTTAGTTGTCATGGTAAAAATAACAGGCGGCAGGCTAATGCCCCGGGGGAGGTGATCACATGGAATGGTACTGGTGGGTGCTAATAGCAGTTGCCGTTGTGGTTGTTGGTTATTTGAAGCTGAAAATATTTAACTCAATTATGGCAAAAAGGAAGAAGGCAGAACAGGAAATTGAGGATTAAGCAAAAGAAACGGGCCGGCATTTTAATAATGCCGGCTCTTGTATTTTACAGGCAACATACCTTTTTTTACATAATCGATTACCTGTTATTGCCTTACTCTTTAAAATCCGGGCAGCTGCAGTTTTGTCCGCCGGCCTTACTGTAAGGGCAGCCGGGGCATTTTACTCCCTTTTTATTGTCGGATACTATTTTGGCAACTGCCACACCAATTATTGATATTACTAATAAAAATAGCAGAATATTGCCCAGCATTATACCGCCTCCTTGATTGTTTTTTCGCTTTGTTGTTTTTTACTGCGAATTAAAGAAGCTATAACAGCGGCGAAAACCAGGATGGCAACTAACCCGGGAATAACCCCGCTGCCGAAACTGCCGGTTGTAATTAATGTACCTGCCTGGTAAACAAAATACGCAACTGTATAACCAACACCGAATTGAAATCCTATCCCGGCCCAAAGCCATTTTTTACTGTCCATTTCGGCGTTCATTGCCCCGATAGCAGCAAAACAGGGAGGGGTGAACAGGTTAAACATCAGGTAAGCGAGGGCAGCCACTGAAGTTAACCCCATTACAGTTGCCACATCGCCGGCTCCGCTGATCAGTTCAAACTCTTCAGTATCGATAAAGTTTGTTATCCCGTAAACAACAGCCAGGGTTCCGACAACATTTTCCTTTGCGATAAAGCCGGTAATTGCTGCTGCTGCAAGCTGCCACACCCCAAAACCGAGCGGGATGAAAAGGAGAGCAAACGGGCCGGCAATCCCGGCGAGGATGCTGGTGCTTTCCATTCCTTCCTCTACAACCTGGAAGCTCCAGTTAAAGGTTTGCATTATATGCACGGCGGCGTTACAGACCAGGATTATTGTAGCTGCCTTGACGATAAAGGCTTTTGCCCTCGAAAACATCGAGACAAGGGCCCGCTTAATGCTGGGCAGGCGGTATTCTGGCAGCTCCATGATGAAATAAGCAGGTGAAGAACTGTCTCTGGTGATTTTGCGAACGAGCAGGGCTCCGACAATAATAATGCCGATAGCTACGAAATACATGGAGGTTCCTACCCAGGCTGCGTCACCAAAGAATACCCCGGCAAATAAAGCAATTATCGGCAGCTTGGCTCCACAGGGCATAAAAGGAGTCAGCATGGCTGTGGTGCGGCGTTGACGGTCATCACGTATGGTTCGTGTTGCCATTACCCCGGGGATGGCGCAGCCGGTACCAATAACCATGGGGATAATAGACTTTCCGGAGAGCCCCACTTTTTTCAGGTAGCGATCCATCACCATTGCAACCCGGGCCATGTAACCGCTGTCCTCAAGCAGGGCCAGCAGAAAGAAAAGGACCATAATCAGGGGTAAAAAACCCATAACTGCTCCAACCCCGCCAATGATGCCGTCGAGAAATAACGAACTCAGCACGGGGGAAAGATCACTGCCCAGCAGCCCTGCAGCAAATTCATATAGTGAATCAATCCAGCCGACCAGGATATCGGCCAGCAGGGGGCCGACATAGGTTTGTGACAGAGAAAAAATCACATATATGATTGCAGCAAAAATTGGTATGCCCAGGACCTTGTTAGCGACAATACGGTCAATTGCATCCTGGCGGGTCTGTTTATGACTGGCTACAGCCCGATTTTCAACTTCGTCAACCAGTTTCTCTACGAAAACAAATCTTTCTCGATCATTTTCTTCAATACTTTCCTGATCCCGAAGGTCAAATAGCTCACTTTTAAACGGCGCAGTCTGTTTATCTCCAGAACGGTCGGCCGCTGCCCTGAGTAGTTCGGCCAGGCCTTTGCCCTCAGTTGAAGATGTTTCGACCACCGGGCAGCCGAGCCGGTTCGAAAGCTCGTCCAGGTTAATCTGAATGTTCCTGCTCTCCAGGAGGTCACTCTTGTTAAGAGCTACCACTACAGGAATTCCCAGTTCCAGGAGCTGGGTAGTAAAGAAGAGGCTCCTGCTCAGGTTGGTGGTGTCTACAATGTTAATAATAACATCAGGTTTTTCATTCAGAACAAAATTCCGGGTAATGCTTTCCTCAGAACTAAAAGGTGAAATTGAATAAGCGCCGGGAAGGTCAACCACCCTTATAATTTCTTTCCCCCGGTAGAGTGATTTCTTAATGTCACCTTCCTTCTTGGCGATAGTAACGCCGGGCCAGTTGCCCACGTGCTCAATTTTTCCTGTGATAGCGTTAAATAGTGTGGTTTTTCCGCTGTTTGGATTTCCGGTTAGTGCAATTCGCATTTTTTTCCTCCCTGTAATTTAGTTAGACAAGGCTAACTAAAAGTATAAAAAAATTCCGCTCTATAAAATAATAGCCCGGGCTAAATCTTCATCAATGCTGTATCTCGCCCCTTTTACATGAATAACAAAATTCTGGGCCAGGGCTGAAATGACTGTAACCATTTCACCTTCATAGCAGCCAAGGGTAAATAGAAAGTCTTTAACAGCTTGATCGTCAGTATTAATTTCCTTAATCGTATAAGGAAGGTTGGTATCGGCATCTGTAAGGTTAAACCTGCCTTCTTTACATTGCTTAAAACTTTTTACCGCCGTTTTTCTTTTAAATAATTTGCCTGCTACAGCCAGTTCCATTTTGAACCTCCTTAAGTGCATTATTTATTCAGGTATTGCTTAATTGCATTTAGCATGTTTTCTGTTATAACATGTTCCATACGGCAGGCATTTGCCACCGCTTCACCAGGTGATAAATCCAGTGACTTTTCCAGGAAACGTGTGATCAGGTTGTGTTTCCTGTATATTTTTTCTGATACAGCCTTCCCTTTCTCTGTTAGGGTTACAGGTCTGTATGATTCGTTGTTAATTAAGCCTTCTTCTTCAAGGTGGCTCATTGCCTTGGTTACACTCGGCTTTGTAACCTTTAAATCCCTGGCGATATCTGCCACGTGAGCGTGGCCGTGTTCCTTTTCCAGGATATAGATAGTTTCGAGATACATCTCGCTCGATTCATTGTATTCCAAAACAACCCCCCCTAAACCAAACATTGTTAACCAAGACTAACATTATTATAATTATTATGTCCACTGCTGTCAATAAAAAATTTTAATTATGATTAGAACTGCCATTAATACCAGGTAAACGTTTATGTCGCGTTATTACATTTAAAAGAAGGGTATATAAGCTGCTGTAAAAAAGATTTAACGACCCTTAAAATAATCAGACGCTGCCCCGGTTGCACCAGAATCAGAACACTGCTATACTAGCGCCATGGCAGTAAATGATTAAACATCAGCAACAATTTATTTTTCAAATACAGGGCAGCAGGTGGTAATCTTTTGGAATACTACAGGATTCTTGGCTTAGAAAAAAACGCAACAATAATTGAAATAAAAAGAGCATATCGTAAAATGGCCAGGGAATATCACCCGGATCTTAACTCCGGGAAAGATGCTGAAAAACACTTTATCCGCATTAAAGCTGCTTACGATACTTTATGCGATCCATTAAAAAGAGAAAGCTATGACAACGGCTTATCCTATGCAAAAAAGCAATATAATTATAACAATAACTATAAAAACGAACATAATTCCCGGCCTGAACCTAATTCTGCCAAAAATACAGCTTATAAAAAGAAAGATGAACCTCTCAAAAAAGCTGATGAAGACCTTTCAAGGCTAATTACATTTACCCTTGGTAAAGACGAATATGCTTTAAATATTGATCAGGTTCTGGGTATTGTAGGTTCTGCAACAATAAAGGAACCGGAGCAACCAAACAGTGCTCTTGATGGTATAATCCATACCCGTGGAGAAGATTGGCCTGTAATTGATTTGGCCAGGAGTTTTGGTATA